>Ga0325414_1000124_pt1 | contig 47567 bp, 20 predicted proteins | sample PopdelMetagenome_8_FD_206183 | JGI IMG/M metagenome (GOLD analysis project Ga0325414, IMG submission 206183) | Populus deltoides microbial communities from Bellville, Georgia, United States - Leaf-PdKOR-R3 | ecosystem: Host-associated > Plants > Phyllosphere > Phylloplane/Leaf | place: USA... | reverse complement strand
AAGAAGAAGAAGAAGAAGAAGAAGAAGAAACTCAATTAAGAAAGGGTCTCTCCCTATTTTCCTTCTTGTTTTTCTGGTGTGGGATTGAGGAGTATGAAATGGTCATGCTGAGATACAACGCCTAGAACATGTATAACAAAAATTGCGTTTCGTTTAGAAATTTTCTATAATCTTTTATGATGTTGAAATGGTGTTCTCAAGTGACCCGAGGCACCACCTACCACAGCCAGTTGGGGGAAAAAAATATTAAGCACATGAAGTTCTCCAAGTAATATTATAAACCAACTACAATAAGATATACCATCTTATTTAATCATGTCATCAATTTTAAAATAAACAAATTAGTGAAAAACTAAAATAGCTAGATGTTTTACACTGTTTCTTATACTATTCATTCATTATTTGTTTTCTTCTTTCATCAATCCAAGTTTTTTTTATTTTGCTTTTTTTACATTACCATAATTTTGTGTTTTTTAATTTGGGAAAACCGAGAAGATTATAGGAAAAAAAAAGAAACGAAAAATGGGTCGCTAGAGCCACATGAAATCTACATAGTCATTATGTGCTATCTTAAAAAGAAACCCTCGTTAAGACGATTCTAATAACACCAAAAAAGGTCTCTATATAAGCTTAGAGAAAGTAGAACGCACCTCTACATTGCAACACCCTTTCTCACATGTTGGCTCATGTGAGAAAGTAGAATTTACCTGGTTTGACTAGGTCACTAAAAAAACATTATCATTTCAAAATCTTTTGTTATGGAAAAATATTAAATCACCTTTGTTTTGAAAATATTTTCTTCTTAAAAAAGTAAAATAAAGTTTTTACTAGATCGATTTGTCGTTGTACTTGCCAAATTGGTTGGACCATACTTGGTCAACTCCCATAAAATTTACTTTGAAACTCATTTGGGTTCAGAAACTAGATCGATGAGTCACCTTTGTTTGGACATGTACCCACCACCATCTATAGTTAGAAACTATTTTTTGATCATTTTATCATGATATTTCATCCATTTTCTCGGTTAAAAAATCATGTATTACTCCCATGTTATGTAATTAACACGTAAACTCTATTTTTTCTCTCACCTCATCCCTAGTAAGGTACAAGTAAAGTACTTGATTTTTTTCCCAATTATACAAAATAATTATTTTTCCTAAGTAGATTAAAGTGCTTGATTTGAAAACAAAATAGTAAAAGTAAAGAGAAGAGGGATGTATCAGCAATGCCATCTATTAAGATTTGAGAATAGGGTGGCAGTATTTCTAAAAAGTATTCCTAAAAATCATCACGAAGTGACAAAACTAACCTTTATTTAATTCTTATGAACTTTAAAATATCAAACCTCAAAAAGTTTTATAATATACATAAAAATGTATCATTATAATTTCACATTGCCAATGGAGATTTCTATTATAATTTTTCTATTAACATTGATGAAAATTGTTGTGAAATATATTTATTTTTTAATTTCCTTCTATAGCTTAATATAATATTTATATTAAATATTGTCTAGTTAACAAAATGTTATTGTTATCACCTAATGATATTATTGAGAATTTTATATTACAAGATATACAAAGCGATCTTGACATGTAACGTGTTACAAATATATTTATGGATCAAATAGATAAGGTCAAGCTTGAAAATAAGTCCAAGAAAAAGCCCGAACACATAGACATAAAGCCCGACAAAAACAACCATAAATTTTTATTTGACTGTTAGATTGTGCTCTACTAATTTAATTTCTTATAAGACTTGCTTTGTCGACCATTGGCGACATAGATCTTCCCAAATTAGGTCTATAAGTTGTTGTTTTAGTTATTTCCCTTCTTAATTGTTGATCTAAATTAGTTTTCAATTTAGTTTTGGATTCTTTGGTTATGTTAGTTTAAATCACTATTTAAATAGTTTTTATGTTATTTTTTTGTCAGATTATCATTACAAAATTTTTAGAACATATTAGAGTTTTTCTCTACTTTTTTATAGTTTTATTATATAATCTTAAAACTTGAGAACCCAAATTTTTAATGCTATGTTAATTAGTATTAGAACAAATTGATTTTTTTTATAGACAAAGATGATACCAACCTACCTTGCAATGCATAAGTAGAGGTCATATAGGGCTCTATACGAGCTCAGAAGCATAAACTAGATCTTTTAGAGAAAACCATAACAGATCTAGATCAACTGATACGAGGCACACACAAGGATCATGAAGAGGAAAGGAATGTGCTTGAAGACTTACCTCAGGGCAAACTAAACCCCAGATCTATTCATGAAGATTCACCTAATGATGCGAACCCTAACGGAATTTAATGGTATTCGCGACCCTAAGATCAATCTAACCCAAGTTTGTTGAGATTTGAATGAGCTTATCACAATGGAAGACTTGCTCCAAGGCAACAAGACTATAAACTAACTCGATCACAACGCCTACACCTAGAGACGAGCAAAAGAAGTATAAATTCACAACAAAGAATGGTCAATTTTTTAAAGAGTTGAAAGTTCAATCAAGAACCAAGATTGAGCAACCAAAAGTCGGCTACAATGCTGAAAATATTATCAAAATTCTGCCCTAAAATTATTCCTAAAGAGTATTTATACTCCAAGCCAAAACCCTAGTTTCCCTAATGGGTCTCACATAAACCCAATTTAAATAATAATCAACTCAAGCTAAAATTAGCCCAAACTAATTAAAATAAACAAAATAAACAAGTCTAAAACCCAAACAAATTGTCTCCTCTCAAAATAATTAAAGTTTGATAGCCCAACTAATTAAATAAGACAAGTTTGTTGTTTCTGCATTCTGTTTGGCAGCAGCAGGGCCCAACTTAAAACGGATGGTTCTCTCTCGTATTAATGAATTAGAAGGCATGCTACATACCGTTGGAAATGTATGGAAGTCTAGTTTCCAGCCCAACTAGAATCACATCAAAATTCGATTTGTAACTTCATTTATGACTAAAAGAGTGACGAAAGGTCAAACTATCCGAATCTAGTCTTCTTCTCCTAATCCTTGTATAATGGTCTTGGTTCCACCAACAAGCCCTTCTTGAACATGAATCAGATTGATCAAGGCTTGCTCTTTATTATTACAAATCCTCTTGAAGTCCACCTTAGCCCATGTATCTTGAAGAAGTCAATTGAAAGCTTCTTTGAACTTCTTAGCCCTAAGCTTAGTAACTGGACCAACTGCAACCTCCAATGGATCCTTTGATGCTTGGATCACATCATCCCCTCGCTTATCAAAAGGATTCGACCTCGAATCATCACCTACATCAAACGAAGAAAGATCAGAAACATTGAATGTAGCACTAACACCATACTCATCTGGTAGATCCACTTTGTAGGCATTATCATTAATCCTTTCTATGATTTGATAAGGACCATCTCTTCGAGGCATCAACTTTGATCTTCTTTATTTAGGAAACCTTTCCTTTCTCATATGCACCCAAACCCAATCACCTGGTTCAAATCTCACTAATTTTCATCCCTTATTGGCTTTGTTTGCATATTGTTCATTTTTCTTTTCTATTTGTTGCCGAATTTTTGCATGAAGATCTTTCACCACCTGTGCTTTTTGATTACCATCAAGACTAACCCTTTCATCAACACACAAAGGAATCAAATCTAATGGTGTCAAAGGGTTAAAACCATAAACAATCTCAAATGGGGAATAATCAGTAGTAAAATGCATACTACGATTATATGCAAATTCAATGAATGACAAACAATCTTTCTAATTTTTAAGATTCTTTTGAATGATAGCCCTTAACAATTGAATCAAAGTCTGGTTAACAACTTCAGTTTGGCCATTTGTTTGTGGATGAAAAGTAGTAGAATATAAAAGTTTAGTTCCTAACTTACCCTACAAAACCTTCCAAAAGTAACTCAAAAACTTAACGTCTCGTTGGATATAATGCTCCTAGGAAGACCATGTAGCTGAATAACCTCTCTAAAGAATAAGTTAGCTATATTTATTGCATCATCAGTTTTATGGCAAGCAATGAAATGTGCCATCTTAGAAAATCTATCCACAACAACAAATATAGAATCTCTCCCTTTCCTAGACCTAGGTAGACCCAAAATGAAATCCATAGAAATATCAACCCAAGGTTCCTTAGGAACATGCAAAGGTGTGTATAGTCCATGAGGCATTACCCTAGACTTAGCTTGTCTACATATTATGCACCTATCACACATTCCTTGCACATCTCTTTTCATATTAGGCCAATAAAAGTGCTCACGCAGAACCTCCAAAGTTTTAGTAATTCCAAAATACCCTATTAAACCTCTCCCTATGTGTTTCCCTCACAAGTAATTCACGTAAAGAACAATTAGGCACACATATCTTATTTTCCTTAAACAAAAACCCATCATGCCTAAAATATTTATCCATGGCCAAAACCTTGCATGTGTCATATATAGCATTGAAATCATGATCATCAAGATACAATTCCTTAATATACTCAAATCCTAGCAATTTAGTATTAAGAGTATTAAGAAGAAAATACCTTCACGACAAGGCATCGACGACCGCATTTTCCTGACCTTGCTTGTATTTAGAGTGTGTTTGATATTGCGGTAGCTGTTGTGGTTGTGGTTTGAAAAAAGTTGTTTTATAAAAAGTACTTTTAGTTGAGGTTGGTTCAAAAAAATAGGTGTTTGGTTAAAACTATGGTTAAAATTGAGGTTGAAGAAAAAGTAGTTTAATGTGTTTGATTAATAATGCTTTTAAAATTGATGTTATAAAATAATTTTAAAAATATATATTAATATTAATGATTTTTAATTTAAATATTGTGGATTTAACTATTGCTATTATATCATGAAATAAATCATACTTTATATAAAATATTTTTTATTATTCCATGAAACCATTTATAATTTCATTACGTACGAAATACATCCAACAAAAACTATAGTTTTCATAATATTTTTAGCATGTAATAAAATTAGATAAATTTTATCAGGTATAAAATTCACTCTAAACTATTTTTTTAAAAAAATAAATGTTAAAAAAATTAACACACTAAAAAAAAAAAGTCACCCAGGCAAGTGAACAATGCAAGAGAATTGCACTGTTCACTATTTTTAAGTGAACAGTGTACACCATACACTGTTCATGTTAAATTAACATGAATAGTGAAAAAAAAGTAAGAGATGACTGCTTTTCTTTTACTGTGTTTCTAATGCAGAAATTAAGTGGGGCCTAGTAAACAGTATATCCATTTTTTCCTTAACCAAACGGCTGTAAATTGCTTTTTAAATAAAACGCAGCCGCAGCCGCAAAGCCAAACGGGCTCTTAATCACATATGAAAAAGTTTCAATAAATTCAACCCACTTAACATGTCTCCTACTTAACTTACCTTGACCCTTCAAATGTTTCAACGATTGGTGATTAGTATGTATGACAAACTTTCGGGGCAACAGATAATGTTGCCAAGTCTCTAAAGCCCGTACAACTGCATACAACTTTTTATCATAAGTGGGATAGTTAAGAGTTGCACCATTGGGCTTCTCACTAAAATAAGCGATGTGACATTTTTCTTGCATTAAAACGGCTCCAATATCTATTCCTGAAGCATCACATTCAATCTCAAAAGCTTTATTAAAATCAGGTAAAGATAGTATAGGTGCCGAAATCAACTTTGATTTTAACAAGCTAAAAGCATTTTCTTGTTCTTCTCCCCACTTGAAACCCGCGGCTTTCTTAACAATTTCAGTCAATTTAGAGGCTATCGTACTAAAATCTTTAACAAATCTCCTATAAAAACTAGCCAAATCATGAAAACTCCTAACGTCTGTTATGGATTTTGGTGTAGGCCATTCTTGAATAGCCTTAACCTTAGCCTCATTCATTTCTATACCTTTTGCACCAACCACATATCCAAGAAAAACAATCTTATCCATGCAAAAGTCACACTTTTTCAAATTAGCATATAAGGACTCTTTTCTAAGCACATCAAGAATTTGTCTCAAATGACTTATGTGCTCATCAATCTCCTTACTATAAATTAAGATATCATCAAAGTAAACGACTACAAACTTACCAATAAAAGCACGCAACACATGATTCATCAATCTCATAAAAGTACCAGGTGCATTAGTAAGTCCAAAATGCATAACCAACCACTCATACAAACCATATTTAGTTTTAAAAACAGTTTTCCATTCATCCCTTTCTTTCATCCTAATTTGATGATAACCACTTTTCAAATCAATTTTCAAAAACAATTTAGAACCATGTAATTCATCCAACATATCATCAAATCTAGGAATGGGATGTCGATACTTTACAGTGATGTTATTGATAGCTCAACAATTCACACACATTCGCTAAGTTTTGTCCTTTTTTGGAACAAGAAGCACGGGAACTGCACAAGGACTCATGCTCTCTCGAATGTATCCTTTCGACATCAACTCCCCCACTTGCCTTTGAAAATCCTTAGTCTCTTCAGGATTGCTCCTATAAGCGGCCTATTTGGTATAGATGCTCCTGGAAAAAAGTCAATTTGATGCTCAATATCTCTAATTGGCGGCAAACCACTAGGAATGTCATTTGGAAAGACATCCTCAAATTCCTGCAAAAGAACTTTAACGACACTAGGAACACAAGAATCTAAATCATCCGAGTTAAAGAATGCCTCCTTATACACAAGTAAATTCATAGGCAAGTCAGAAAGATAGGCATGTTTAAGATCATTAGATTTTGCAAAAAAATTAAGGTGTTTCCCTACTTTTTCTACACACTCTTCTTTTCTCACCCTTTCTTTCTTCTCTCCACTTATTTTCTCTCCACTCTCGGCCTTCTTTCCATCCTTTTATTTTTGGCCATGACCCTCCCCTAATGTCCTAAGGGCTGAAACTTTATTCCCTTTTGTTTTCAACTCATGACTCACTTTTTTTTTCCTCTCTTCCTCACATCCTCACCATGTTGTTCAACTTGTTTTTCCATTTTAGCCAAATCTTTTTGTTCATTCACTTTGGCCGAAACATGTTGTTCTTCCTCATAACCCTTCTTCAATTGAATTTGATCTTCATACACTTGCTTTGGTGAGAGTGGGGCAAGCGTATAAATCCTCCCATCCTTTTCTGATGAATATCTGTTCTTAAACCCATCGTGCTTGGCTTTTCTATTAAATTTCCAAGGCCTTCGTAGTAACAGATGAGTAGCATGCATAGGCACAACATCACATAACACTTCATCCTTATATTTGCCTACTGAAAAAGAAATCATCACCTGTCTATTCACCCTAACAACACCACATTCATTCAACCATTGAAGTTGATAAGGCCTCTCATGCTTTATGGTATTCAATCCCAACTTTCTAACCAAAATAACACTAGCAACATTAGTACAACTACCACTATCAATGATCATACTACATCCCTTATCGTTGATTAGGCATCTAGTATGGAAGATGTTCTCCCTTTGTTGCTCCACATCATCCTCCTTAGTCTGAACACTAAGTGACTTTCTAATCACCAAAACTTTATCACCAACAGCATACTCTAAATCACTAACATCCTCAAGTGGGGGCATGCCATCACAATCAGACTCTTCACTAGTGGACACAATCTCTCCATCATCCCTTAGAATCATAACTCGACGATTTGCACATTCTGATGCATAGTGTCCCAATCCTTGACACTTGAAATACTTTATATCATGATTACGTTTCGGTTGAACTTCTCCTTTAAGTTTTTGATCATTGGTCAAAACCTGCTTCTTCATGGAGTTAGGTTCGGCTACTTTAGAAGTCACCAAAGGCTTCGATGACGCACTACCCTCTCTCTTATAATTCATCTTCCAACCCAAAGAAGACCTCGTATAAGCTCCAGATCGTGTATTACCCTTCCTTTTTAACTGTCCTTTAACCTTAGTGGCTAAGTGTACTAACTCCTCCATATCAACATATGATTGAAATTCCACAACATTAGCTATGTCTCTATTCAAGCCATTCAAAAACCTAGACATCGTAACTTCCTCATCTTTATTAACATTAGCTTTAATCATAGCCACCTCTAATTCTTTTTTATACTCCTTCTAACTCTTATTACCCTGTGTAATCATTTGTAAACGATTAAACAACTCCCGATAATAATGTTGAGGAACATACCTCTTCTTCATTATTGTCTTCAACTCCTCCCATGTGCTAACTGGTCTTTCTCTATTCCTTATCTTTCTACCACCAATCTCTCCCACCAAACCATGGCATAGTCAGTAAACTCCACTACAACTAACTTAACCTTCTTTTCTTCAGAGTACCTATGGATGCCAAAAATCATCTCCACCTTTTTTTCCAATCTAAATAAGCTTCCAGATCAGTTTTTCCCTTAAAGGGTGGGATTTTTAACTTAATACTACCAAATTTCGGTCTATATCTCCCAAATAATCAAAATCCCCTTTGTGCTCAAAATCCATATGTGGTTGAATATGTCCTCTCCTTGACCGATTCTCATCCTCTCTCCTCTATGTGTACGGAACCCACCACCACGGTTAAGATCATCCTCAACTTCATCTGCAGAGTTTCCAGCAACACTCTCCTCCTTCCTAGCTTCTCTACCCCTTTTACTACGCCCTCCATCAGACCTAATCTCTAATTTTTCAATCCTAGTCATTAGCTCACCAAACATAAATTCCATCTGTTGTTGTATTCTCGAAAGCCCATCTTCTTGGATTTCACTGTTCTTTTATAGCACACTATTAGAAGACATTATTTTTTTTAAACCTGCACGAAAATCATTAGCAATAAAAATAACACCTCACACACTCGTGTTTCACACAAATTTATAGGCTTTTCACTCGAATATGCTCCCTATGTCTTTTTCCACTCAAATTGCCTTTCTTTAGTTCTTGAAATCACTTAGTAACAATTCAGAAAAAAAAACAACCAACCATGCAGTGAATTTATAAATTTGATATAGACTTTATAAGTAAGAAATTACGAAACTAACAAAACGAAACTCGATGATAAATTCACGAATAACAATGCAAATTTGTACGAATAATATGACAATTTGAAGACACGGAAAAAAAATCAGAAAAGAGCTAAACAATTATGAATTATCAAGAACTAAGGATTTAATTCAAAAAAATTCCAGAAACTTAAGAAAATCATCTAAACTACCAAAATTTTCAAGAAACACAAACAAGACTACTAAAAGATTCGGCCAAAACAAAAATAGTGATTTTTTTTTGTGCGGCAACAATCAAGATTTCAAGATCAAGCCTCCTTTTATATATATATATATATATATATATATATATATATATATATATATATATATATATATTTCGGCAAGAACAAAACAAAATCAAGATCTTAGGTGTGTATGTCGATTTTTGATTAAGGTAGCATAAAAAAAGAACACTAACTTATAATTAAGTGTTCAACAAAGTAATAAAAAGTAAGATCCCTTTTTTTCATGTTTTTTTATATATAGGTGGCCAAATCTATCAAGAATCAAACAAGAAACAATAAAGACTTCAATTAAAGGATATAACCTGTGATTAGATCAGCTCTGATACCAACTGATGCGAACCCTAGCAGAATTTAATGGTATTCGCGACTCCAAGATCAATCTAACCCAAGTTTGTTAAGATTTAAATGATCTTATCACAATGGAAGACTTGCTCCAAGGCAACAAGACTATAAACCAACTCGATCACAATGCCTACACTTGGAGATGAGCAAAAAAGTATAAATTCACAACAAAGAATGGTCAATTTTTTAAAGAGTTGAAAGTTCAATCAAGAACCAAGATTGAGCAACCAAAAGTCGGCTACAATGCTGAAAATATTATCAAAAGTCTGCCCTAAAATTATTCCTAAAGAGTATTTATACTCCAAGCCAAAATCCTAGTTTCTCTAATGGGTCTCACATAAACCCAATTTAAATAATAATCAACCCAAGCTAAAACTAGCCCAAACTAATTAAAATAAAGAAAATAAACAAGTCTAAAACCTAAAAAAATTGTCTCCTCTCAAAATAATTAAATTTTGATAGCCCAATTAATTAAATAAGACAAGTTTGTTGTTTCCGTATTCTGTCTGGTAGCAGCAAGGCCCAACTTAAAACGGATGGTTCTCTCTCGTATTAATGAATTAGAAGACATGCTATATACTGTTGGAAAGGTATGGAAGTCTAGTTTCTAGCCCAACTAGAATCACATCAAAATTCGATCTGTAACTCCGAATCTAGTCTTCTCCCAATCCTTGTGTAATGGTCTTGGTTCCACCAACAAGCCCCTCTTGAACATGAATCAGATTAATCAAGGGTTGATATTTATTATTACAAATCCTCTTGAAGTCCACCTTAGCCCATGTATCTTGAAGAAGTCCATTGAAAGCTTCTTTGAACTTCTTAGCCCTAAGCCTAGTAACTGGACCAACTGGAACCTCCAATGGATCATTTGATGGTTGGATCGCATCATCTAGACAACCAATAATTTATTTGGAGGGTGTTGATGAAAAGAAACTTAACAGGGGTTGTAGGACCTTAGCAATCTAAGACAAACAACATGCAAATGATTTTTAAGTAAAAGTAGAAATCCCTACATTCAATAGAGATTTGTATATAGAAGAGTTCCTTGATTGGATTATAAAATGTGACAGGGTTATGAAATACATGAATTTCACAGAAGAGAAGATGGTGAATCTTATCGTATGTAACCTGAAAGACAGAGCTTTTTCATAGTGAAAACATTAGACATATACATGATTAAGAGAAGGAAGGCAACCTGTTATATTATGGACATACATGAGACAATTGATGCATGTTTTAGATAGTGAAGGGGAGTCTTCCATTCTATCCTATTCATCGGTACTGATCACGGATAGTGGAAAAATTCTTTCTTTTCTTTTGTCCCAACCCACAATCTGAAATCTGAACAAAAAGTTTCTTCCTCTTGATTATGAGCAATATTTGTTTTAACAATATCAGGATTGTTCACAAGGAAATAAATCTATTAATAAATATATTGTTGAGTCTTAAAAGCTGGCAGAATATAACATGCTTTAAAAAATTAAGAATATACATGTGACAAGATTTATGAGAGAGATAAAGCCAAAAATCCAAGATAAGATTGGAGCACAGATGTTGTTTACACTTACTGAGGTGAGAAATAAAATACTGAATGCTGAGATGCTGATGACAAAGAGCTTTAGTAGTAGTAACAGATTTGATCCTCTTAGAGGGTTTTATAATAAGGCGAGCAAATTCAGTATTGCTAATACAAAAAGACAATACAAATAACAAAATAATATATTATGAGCATAAAGCAGTTAAACCTAACAAAGCTTCAAAAAGGCAAACTAAAACAAACAAACCACACAACCTCTATGTTCGATTGAAGGTAAGCAAGTGCCTTAAAATATGAGACGCATGACATTGTTCGAATGATTATAAGAGATATAAATCAATTAATAAGATCGAAAAGAGCCTTCTAAAATTGAGAAAGCCTGATGAAGAGATGAAGAAGGTTTTTACAAGTATAATGATGAGAGACAGACCTATATAGTTAGAAAGATACTGCTAACACTAAAGATTGTTAAGGATTTACAATGACATAGGTTATTTCATACCATAAATAAAAACTTGTTTGATTTGATTAATGATAGTGAAAGTTGTGAAAATATTATTGGTAAACATACTAGTAATAAATTAATATTTTTTTATAACTACATCCTAAAACTTACAAAATTAGATGGATTAATGGTGTGTTTGGGATTGTGGTAGCGATTACGGTTTAAAATGTTTTTCACTTAGAAATACATCAAAATAATGTTTTTTTTTAAAATTTATTTTTGATATCATCACTTCAAAATGATCTAAAAACATAAAAAAATAATTTTTAGCAAAAAAAAAAAATTCAAAATATGAGGGACTAAACAAACCCTACGTTAGTAGAAGAGATAAGGGTAACCCAACAATGTAACATACCTTTTTCCATTGGAAAGTACAGGGATGGGATGTATTGTGATGTGGTAGGTATGAATGCATATAGTTTGATATTTAGTAGACCTTTGCAGTATGATGTGGATGCTAAACATGTGGGTTAAGATAATTTATATAAGATCATGAAGGATGGTGTGAATTATAACCTTGTGCCTTTAAAAAGAAAACCTACACCTAAAGCTTTTAAAGTAAAAGGGAAGACTTTCATTACAATAACTAGTTTAGAACTTGAGATGCAAACAAATGTATAGGAAACCAGACAAATTCATACATTGGTTTTAAAGACATTAGTGGATGGAAAAGTAGAAGAGAAAACAACATACATTCCTAATATAGTGAAACCTTTGCTAAACTCGAGGAGAATATACCTGATAAGCTACTAGATAGGTTGCCATCAATAAAAGGCATTCAACATGAAACTGATTTGGTGGTAGGAGCTCATTTCTAATCTTTCATATTATCAAATGAGTCCTAAGAAAGTTAAAACAGTGAAGGAGAAGGTAGATGAGTTGTTGAAAAAAGGGATATATACAAGAGAGCCTTAATCCTTATATAGTTCTAGCCTTGTTGACCTTGAAAAAAGATGGTAGTTGATATATGTGTGTGGACAATTATGCTATCAATAAAATAACCATAGGATATAAGTTTCTAATTCCTTGGTTATATAACATGCTTAATCAGTTGCATGAAACAATAATTTTTACAAAGATTAATTTGAGGATCATATATCATAAGATTTAGATTAGACCAAGAGATGAGTGGAAAACAACTTTCAAGAAAGAAGAAGGACTATATGAGTGGTTGGTCTTTCCTTTTAGATTGTCAAATTCATTAAGGAATTTCATGACTAAGACCATCACTTTGTCATAACCCTTTTTTTTGCCCCCTATATCCAAAATATTTTCGAAAAATAAAAGTAAAAACAAAACAAATTAAGAAAATGTGTTTTCAATGTATTTCAACCATTTGTGCGCCCATTTTGTGATTTTTTACTATTTTATCTTGTTAATGTCTTTTTGAAAAATAAAAAATATATTTTCAATGCATTTGCATCCATTTTATAATTCTCGATTTATCTTCTTATCGAATTGATGTTGAAATTATTTTTCAAAAAAATAAAATATTAAAAAATGAGAAAGTAAAAAATCAAAATGGGAAGAAAAATGGAGAAGGGGCTAAATTGCAAAACAAGAAGAATGAAGGAAACAAAAATACAATAGGGATATTCTTAGGATATATTTAGGATAAGGGATCAAGAGTAAAAATATTCCTAAGTTAGACTATAAATATAAAAGTGAATAATGTTTAGAGAGGGGGGAGCCATCACATAAAAAACCCTAACCTCATCTTTTCCATCAAAAAATTCATAACCTCATATCTTCCCCACAAAAAACCTAGCCACTCATACGAAAAACCAATCCATTAAAATATCTAACTTTATCTCTTCCACTTTCTCTTTGACCACAAAACCCTAGGCATTATTGAAGAGCAAAAAAAAAAAAAAAAAAGAAAAGGAGTGAGAGAGAAAAGAGAATGTGTTGGCAAATTTAGAGAAAAAAATAGAGAGAAAAAAAGCATAGAAAAACAAAGAGGGAAGATAAATTATCTCTCTCATTTCTCTTCCTCACCAATATTGAATTTCAGCTAACCACCACCATTTTGATCACCAAGAGCTCCTCCATGCCATCCCTAAAAGCATATCCTTCTATGGTAGCCATAAATCCAAGAAAAACCAAGAGATAAAGAAGAAAAACAAAACAAAAGTGAAGAAGAGAAAAAGACAACATACAACCAAAACTTCAAACCATCAAATCTCTTTCACTTGTAGGGTAGATGATTGACACCACCATTACCATTAGAAAGAAGGGGAAGTTTTGTATCCTATAGGGTAGTCTAAATACTTCCCCTTCCTACTAATAAGCTGAACAGCACAGTACAAGGTAGGTTGTAAAAACAAATAACATTATAGGCAAAAAAAAAAAAAGACCAAAATTTGAATAACCAGATCTCCCTCCATCATTAAAGGTGACTTACATTGCCATCACCATTAAAAAATAAGGGTAAGTAGGGCTTTATGAAGATTAGATCATGAACCTCATCTACCTATAGTTTAGCCAAATGATATGATAAAATTCGAGTCATTGCCACTAATTTTTCTAGAATTGTTCTAGTTATTATTTTAGCCTCTTTGACCCAACCCTAGCCACCCTAAAAGGTTCATTTCAAACCCTAAATATTTTACAAATGATTATTTTGGTTTATAATTGATTTGGATGAATAATTGTAATGAGATACTCGAGTTTGAACTATGTTGTGATTGATTGCATATGTTTATAGACACTTAATTTTTTTGAGTATTTAATTTTCCAGCATAGTGTGTTTTATGGATGAGTGATCATTAAAAATATATTCAATGTATTTTCAAGTTTTTTGATCTTTTTGTATCTATTCTAAATCCTTCAAAGCTTGCATATTGCTCATGTTTGATGTTCTTAGCCATTCTTCTGTGTTATTTATGTGCAAGTTTGCTTTTTAATAAAAGTATAATTTTCACTCATCTAACATTTCCATTGAATTTTATTATTTTTTTTAATATAAAAGTTATCGAGAGTTCAGCCCATACTAAAAGGCCTTTATGAGCTAACATTCAAAACCCCTTTAAAAAACTTTCCCTTTCTTAAAACCACATCAAAAAATAAATGTTTTGTCATTCACTCATAGTTTTTGAGATAAATAGACTTATAACAAGCTATTATCTTAAATGTTAATGAAGAGTGATATCTTAGTCTCTTTTGTTTTCAAATTATGTCTTCCTATTAAAATTTCAAGCCTTTAAGTCTAATATTCATTGATGACATCTAAGTGTCAAAAACCTTATTTAACAAAACATTATGAGTAAACCTCAGTACTATAGGATAAATAAACCTAAACGAGTCATTGTTCATGGGCCATTATTGCATATACAAAATGTTTAGCTACAACTCCTCCTACGATCTGAGTTAGGTTTAATGAGTCTAATATAAGCTTACCTAGTAATTCATCAACATGGCTTGATAAAATATTAATATTAAAATTTATAATCAAGAGTAAATGGTTATAGATATATCAATTTACTAAGCAATTGGGGGTGACAAATATGACCTAAACTTTAGAATAGATAGGCTTAAACCACTCACCCACTAGGGTTTAACTTATTGTTGTAGACTCATTCACACCATATAGATAGAGCACTAGAATATTAGGCACAACAAACCATTAGAAATACAAGACAAGTAGTAATGCAACTTACTTTAAGTAAGATGCTTTGGAGTGATAGTATCTTTGTTTTAGCATAATCAATATAACATTTTAGGAGAAGACTTGTGCTACCTTAATTATAGTGTATGGATGAATTAGGGACATAAAGTGAGCATGATTAGAAAATCTATCCACTAATATTAGAATAATAAAGAATTATTAGAATATGACAGTTTCTTAATGAAGTATATAAAAATAGAGGACCATGACCTATTAATATAAATCCTTCCTTTATATAGTAAAATAAATGGTTTAAGGGTGCACTCCTACTAATATAAATCCTCCTTTTATATAGTTAAATCTCCATCTTAACCTAGTATTTAAGGGATCCGTAGTATCATCCTCCTCACAACTGGTTCATTAAGCTTTCTTGGCATTACTGACTAAATTCTTTTTCCTAGTCATGTATCATTTAACAATAAAATCATATAATAAGAAGTTTGGATAATTATATTTGTTGAGAATGGGTACCAATATTTTGTTCTATAAGATACATTAGGCTTTGTTGATCTATGTAACTGGTTGTCCTAGTAGGTGCGGTCTTCACTTTTTAATAGCCAACACAATAACCAACCATTCCTTCTCATAGATGGATACGACTATTTCCTTTCCCTTTAAGACTTTATTGTAATAAGGAATAAGTCTACCCTCTTGTATTGAGCATGCCTCAATACCCTCATTTAAAGCATCACTCTTAATTAAAAATGTTTTGATAAAAATAGGTAATGCTAATGCTAGTAGTTGGTTTACAACTTTTTTTAAATTAATAAAGGCTTTTTTAGCCATATTATCCCACTTAAAACACTTTATCTAAGTATTCTAGTTAGTGGGCTTGATATAGTGCATATCCTTTGATGAACCTCATATAACAATTAGTCAAGCCTAAGAAACCTCTTAAGACTTTAATGTTACTAGGTTTGGGCCATCTAACTATAACCTTCGTTTTATCTAGGTCAACCTTAGCCCCTTCTCCTGAAACCATATGATCCAAGTATTCTACCTTTATACAAGCAAATATGCACTTAGATTTTTTTTTTCTGTAATGAGTTTATGTTGGACAAGTTAGTTAAAAAAATTTATAAGTGTTTTAAATGGTCCACTTCTTTCTTCCTATAGACTAATATGTAATAAAAAAAACTAGAATAAATTTTCTTATGAATGATTTAAATATCTCATTCATGAGCACTTGAAAGGTAGATAGAGTATTTGTTAGCCTAAAGGGTATAATTAGGAACTTATAATGTCCTTGTGAATTTTGAATGTGGTTTTCTAGACATCTTCTGATCTTATTCTGAATTGATGGTATCCCAATCTCAATTTCAATTTGGAAAAGTACTACTACCTATATAATTCATCTAACAACTCTTTCACTACTAGAATATGAAATTTATCCTTTATAGTTTCTTTTCTGAGTGCTTGATAGTTTACACATATTCTCTAGGATTCATTTGACTTTCTGACTAGTAGAATAAGGAAAGAGAAAGGTCTTTGACTGTGTTGAATTGTTCCCAACTCTAGTAACTCCTTCACAATCTTCTCGATTTATAATTTTTGGTAATTGGGGTAATGATATGGTTTTATAGTGATGGGATTGGATGATCATGTTTCACAGCTAATGGTAATCTTTTAGGTTCCTAAAAAAACTAATTCAATTCTTTGAAGCAATTCTTGAACCTATGTAAGCTCCTCCTCACTAGGTTTAGATTTAGTCTCCATTTCTTTAAATTAAAGGACTAACCTCTTTACCTCTCTCTTCAATTCTCTTAGAAACCTCAGCCCTTAATCAATTTCTGACTCTAGACTTCCAATCTTCTTAACTCAACCTTCAGCCCATGTAACTCGAATTCCATAGTTTATCGTAAAAAATCCAATAGGAAATGACCTAATATTTAAAACCATTGGACTCCTAACACCATATCACAACCTCCAAGCTAAATCACGAGGGATACCAAATTTAAATTTAGAATAGTTGCCTTCACTTTATATTTTCATTCCATCAGCTATTCTTACTCCTATAATTTATGTGTTGTCAAACTTAACCCAACCTTCATGAAAATTATAGGATGAATGAATTTGTGTTTGTTTCCATTATTAATCAATACCATAATTATAAATTTATTGATGATCACATGAACCTTTAAACTTTTTCTTTGTAGTCAAGAGGGGGGGCTCTAAATAAATTAAGTTTCTTATAACCTCTACAACTCCTTCCTCCTCATTTTCTTCCACTTTTTTAATGACATATAACTTTGGGTCTCTAGATCTATGGCCTGGAACTTGCCATTACATTTAAAACGCATGCCCTTCTCCCTATTCTTTTTGAACTAGGCCAGGGTTAACTTCTTAAAAGGTAAGTTAGACTTTGTTTCCTCTCTAGGCTAGATGGTTAGAGAGAATTTCCCATAAGAACGCTCACTTCTAGGCTTTTAACTCTTCTAGATGACAATTAAACTTTCCTTTTGCATTCCAGCTAAGCTATACACTGCTAGGTTTGTGGATTTAACATGTGCACACCAATCTTAATCTTCTTCTTGAGTCTTTCTAAAATACTTCTTAGTCTATATGATTCTGATAATCCCCTAACTTTATTAGAGATTAACTTAAATTTATTTTTATAATCCTTAAATGAAGAATTATGTTTTAGATTAATAAGGGCCTCCATAAGATTATCATAGTAAAAAGGCTCAAACCTAATTTATAGAGCATTAGTGAATGAGTCCTAATTGGTGATAGTTCATGTTTTTCCTATCTCTTGAAACTAAGCAATGAGTTTTCCTTCCATATAAAAACTTGCCATGAACAACCTATGTTGGGGATAAGCATTATGGTAATTAAAATAATTATTAGACTTATACACTTAGCCCATGAGATCCTCTATGTTTAATTGAGGGAAGTCTATTTTTATTCAACATCAAAAACTTGTTTCTTGAGTAAGTTATATGGTTTTAAATCATCTTTTCTTACTAATGTGTTTAGGCATTACATTCTTTTAAAGTAAGTTTTGGACAACTATTCTTATTTCCATCTCTTTCTATGTCTAGAAAATGCTGGTAATTTCTAACAATTTCAATATCCTCCTCATCACTAAGTTTGGATGATTTCTATTATGAATGGTGTTTATATCACTCACAATAAGCTAATCTCTTAGGTCTAAATGTTTTGGCTTGTGTTTGAGTCTTAATTTTCTAAGCTTTTTCCTCAAGTCTTTCCTTTCATAAAGAATGGTATAATAGTTATGACACTTCTATCCTCATAATAAGGTATTTCTTAAACTTTCAGTGCCTACCTAGCCTTGTCATAATCGATGTACCTTTTTTCTATGGTAGTATTTATGAATATTTTAGCTTATGTCATATCAATTAAGTCTTACTTTTTGTAATTCCCTTTACTAAAAAGTCCCTTTTGGTTTAGAGGTATGCATTGTTATATTAATTTAGAGAATAGGTCATCATACTCCTTCATTTTCTTTTTTAAAAAGCAAATATGACAAGCTTGTAATGTGTAACAAATTAGGCTTCTAAAGACAACACAACTATTATTATGACGTCTTAATGAGTCAAGGCATTTGCAATACTTATTTCTCTTAATCTGATCAATGGTAGGGATTGTATGATTACCAAATAACTTGATTTCCCCCCATACATTAGATGGTCAAAAATTTCTTTCGCTTTTTTTTTTTATATCAAAAGAATACTTTTTATTTTTATCAACCACTTTGGTAACTCTTACATCTTTGATACTAAGTTTGTTAGCCATTTTAAGAATTTTTTAATGCAACCATCTTAAATGGTCTTCCCTTCTTGAGTTTTGCAATAAAAAGTAGCTAATGTTATACTTCCTTAATATTTTGATCAAATTCTAAGTCATTGATTGTATATTTTCAACGTAATTCAAATAGCTAAATGGTTATGTTCCTTTAAGTTGATTGTTTCTCTTTATTTTGCTAACATCTTTTAATAGTGGATATCATCTTTTATAAGGGTATAGATATATAAGTAATTGATTATCACTTCTTTCTCATGTTCCACTATATTTGATACGATCTAAACAAGGGTTGAATAAGAAAATTTGGATTTTAGCGTAATTATACCTACTATCTAGCTTTACAGCAACAATTATAATTCTTAATCCAACCATTGGATCAAGCTACAAATTTACTCAAAGTTTCCCAAAATATTGTTCTATGTTGAAGTGAAATTCTAGGTCAATCGGAGTTTAGGAAAGCCTTGTAATATAGGTTAGAATAAGTTATACAAGTCTTGTTATTTACTTCCCTTTGACTTGTGAACTTTCTATTTGACAATGATCATTTTTTTACAAGGATGTGGTAGCTTGTTTTGAGAATTTTCTAACTCTATACAAGGATTTTTAATAGGCTACAACATAATTTTCAAGTGTGCCAAGGATTCATTAATGTTCAAAAGTTCTTTTCTTACAAGGATTTCTTATTCATCCTAATTACACAGACATAAAGGCTAGTGGTATTTAATGACAAGTTGATTGTTTATTTTGGAGAGTTTTCTAATCCTACAAGGAAGGTTAAATGAAGGCAATAAGAGTTTTCATATTTTGAGATGATTCTTTAAAGGTACAATTCATTATCCTGGAAAAACAAAGAAACTAAAGGGGAGACAATTTCAACAATTAATTTCTTAGCTTATTTTGGATATTTAAAGATGGAAACAAAGACCATGAATTTATGAAATAAACTTGTGTTTTGCGTGATGTAACATGTTTTCTTTGTTGAGACAAAGAATAATATCAAGGTATAATTGACCTTATGACGTCTTCTATATACTTTTTGTTTGTGATTTAGTATTCGTTGAGTATCTTATTCCAATAGTGCTGGTGCCATGAGACATGTTTCTATTATGTTACACTTTTATCAAACCTGATTTCTTGGTTTTTCGGGAGTTGTATTATCTTCATTGTGGATTGCTTGACCATGTGATTAAGAGGTTCACATCATTATTTTAAAATGAGTTTAATGTTCTCTTGCTTTTCTATAATTTTAGTGCATTTAACTTTTAAAGTCCCAAATATAATAACATAAACCTTATACATATTCTTTTAGATCTTATACAATCATAGCTAAGTCAGCTAATATCATATCTAATGTTTTTTCTATAGAAATGCTTATCGAAATGAGTCTTTATATCTTCCTAACTATTGATAGAGTTAGAAGGTAATGTAGAGGACCAGTGAAAAGTTGTCCTAGTTAGTGATAAACAAAATAGTCTTAGCTTTACAAAGGGATTTGTTGCACCATTACCACATTGATTAATGAATTTAGTAAAGTGCTTTCTTATAAATTAGTTTTATTCACCACACAATTTTTAAAATCAACTATTTTATATCTTTACTATTTAGGTGCAACCTATCCACCTTCTCCAGATATGAACGATTATAAATAGGCTTATTTATTCATCCAATTTCTAAAACCATTTTTCTTTAGTGTTGAGCAAACTTAACTTTGCCAATTACCCTCTTTACGGGTTAATCAACACCATGCACTTAGGGTGATGGAGGATTAGGGTTTCTAAGTTGGTCATCAACGTATGGGGCATTTATTTTCCCATCTATATGTTATTTTTGTTGTAGATAAGATTGTTGGACCACATAATTGTCTTGGTATTTCCTATAAACTTATAGAGAAGCTAGGATATTAGAACCAATTATAGTCAAGTTAGTATGCACTTATAGTAGTGTATGGTATATGAGCATGTTATATCTTTTATAAAGTTAAGAAGCTTTCGATGCTCTAATATGGGTGCTTGTGACTATAGAAAATCTTTAGTTTTTCCCCTTAAAGGTTTAGATAAGTAGTGTTATAAACCTACTCTATTTAAACTCATTCTAACTTTGATTGAGTTGATCAAATATGGTTTGTATAGTCTTATTTGCTACCATAATCTTATTATGGTAAGTTGTTTTCTCAAGTTCTTCATCTCCATTTAGATAGTCCTCATATTAGCATAACTTTAATTTACTAGTTGAGAGAAAAATGTTCACTTAGGAGGAACAAGTGTAAGCTGACTAGAACTTATCAAAATAGGTTGTGACCATCTAACAACATCATTGTTTCCCTATAAAAGACATGTTTGGGAATAATCTAGAGGCATAAAAGCGCCAATATGCCCTAATGGTTGATACTAGTAATGATGTAAAAAAAATGGGAACATAAAAGGCTGCATAAGGAAATTAGAACTCTGCCTCTATGCATTTTTCTATTGGTGCAAAGAATTAGACGATGAACAATCATCTCATAAAACATCTAATGATGGTTGTTTCACATGAATTTATGGTGATGATGGATTATTAGGCTCCGGGTTAACATCTATTTATTACATTTATTAAATAATCATTAGGTATTGTGACAACAATTTTGCTTGTATTCTTTTTTGGTGGCATGATTGCTAATCATTGAGATAAATGGTAAATCTAGTCCCATTAAGTGTGTCAATCGAGTCCCCCATAATTGATAATTGTGTGATTAATTGCTGACTTGTTTGTTTACCAACTATTAATTCTGTAATTTATTATGCTATTTATTCTTTGTTTTTTCTTTCTAATTAAGGAGAAATATAGTTATGAATTTATTCCTGAATGGAGACAAATAGCAGCCTTTCAAAACCAAACAAAGTGTGGGAGTATCAAGATTTTAGACCTTAAAAAAAATGACCATCATTCCTAGTAATATAAGTATTGAAATAAATTGTATAGGTAGGGTTGGCTATCTATCATTTCCAATAACTAAGTGGCCTATTTATATTGGTACAAATTTTGAGTTTTACATAAATATCTAATTCTAATCTCATACATATTGTTTATATATAAAAAAAAGTGTCACATCATGTTGTCATACCTGAACATAAATTGAACTTGCCAAAATAAAATAAAAAAATATATAAAAAATTAGAATTGTCACCTTATAAATAAAAGACACCAAGGACTCTAATTCAAAGCACTAGTCTTATAGATTTGGATAAAAAGATTAGTTATACCTAATACAAGATCGACATCACCCTTATTACATCCATTCAAATGAAATGTTACTTTTATTGAGTTTTTCTCATAAATCTATTTTTTAGTTGATATTAATTTCCTAATTGTTTTAAGCTTGTTTTCTATTCATATTTTGAATTATTTCTAATTAGTTAAAAAAATCAATGCTAGTCCCTTGAAAAAGATTTGTCAATTTAATTGTTCATGAAAATTTTGACATCAATCATTTTTAAAAAAACTTTAGCTTTCAAGAAAATTTGAAATCGGTCCTTAAAAAAAACTTTTTAAAAAAATAATTCGTGAAAAATTTCACATCGATCCCTTAAATAGACATGTATTTCACAAAATTTATATGGAAGGAAACTATCCATCATGCAACTAAGAAAAATCCAGACTCTGTATGTATTTTATATGGAAGGAAGATGCAAACCTAAGACATGAACTTGCTAAAAACAAATGGAAACTTAACCTCTAAAAACTGTTTTTATTTTTTCATGCAAAGGGAACTTTAGTGGAATTAAATGGATCCTTGGAGAAAAGTAACAGGTATTAAGACTGACAATAACATGGTAAGCTGGAAGTTGCATGGCTTACACAAAAAAAAAATGTTTTGATATTGTTTTATAAATATAGTGGACATGGTATACAGAAACTTTATCTCCCTATTTATTTCAAATAAAAGGCTTGGAAGACTTGAAAACTGGTTTCTTATGCAGACTCTTTTTTAATTTGTGTTAGTTTAAACCTGTCATCATGATCTTGAAACATTGCAAGACAGATTCAGTGAAAGACACAAAAGAACCCTCTCATGCAGTAATTAAATTTCTCTAGATTTGCAGGATAAGAAGCTTACGTGCACAGAAAACAAAAAACAAAAAACAAAAATCCATAGCTGGAGTGTTTTTCTGTTCACAAATCCGTTTTCTTTCAGCATCACAGTACATTTCCCCTCACAGTGTTTTCTTTCTCGCTGATGTTTCTTAGATAGTACTGAATTGCAGGGTTTCGAAAACAAGATTTCGAGTTGCAGCAACACGTTATCAACTGGATTATGCTCTCATGACCAAAAAAACCAACGATGATGACTTCTGTAGACCCTTAACTTTTTTTATTGGGTTTATCTTTTCTTAAGATCAACGGATGGGTATTGCTTAACTGTTGATGATGTAATTCTTGAGTTGAACTAACGTAATTCAATGGTTTATTCCGTCTTCATCAAAGTATTTAAAGTGGGATCAAGTTAAAGCGGCTGCAGACGAAACATGGCTGGCTCTGTCAATGATGACATGCTCGAACCTCTTGAAACTGGGAAGGCTTGAAATCTTGGGTTTCTGGGCTTAAACCAATGTCCAGATTCTGTCAGAAGATTACCATCTGCCGTTTCTTGGGCTCAATTAGACCTACAGCCCATTTGTTTGTATACTCGTTTTTCTAACTCATCCTTTATTTTAGTTTCCTCTACCTGAAATTTTCACCTGAATGTTGCTCCTGGATCCTGGGGAATTTCAACCTTAAAGCTCCCTGGAGGCTGCTGTATAACATTACTTACCTTTCTTATTACAAATATGTGGGCGAGTAGATAGATTTTTTCTGGTTCTTTTGGATACGCCAATGCATGTTGGACTACATAATGAGAACAATCCGTTCTGTAAAATTGCCTCGAAACTTCTTTGAAAGAAGATTACACACACTGGCGCCGTATTAAGTCAAGAGAGTGTGTAAATAGATTGGTTCATATCCAGTGTATTTTAAAGAAATACCCTTATGGGATGTTTTTGAGATTTTTCTTGGATATATGTTATAGGATGATTAGTTCATTAGCTATGGCCTATAAGTATGTTGTATTATTGTTAAAGCCCTGCCTCATGATCGGCAGCGGCACCAATCTTTTGTAGAGTAAGCTTTTGGACACTGATCACATTATAAAGTTCATGTCAATGACGATCATTCACAGGAATAGCACACACTATGTATCTGCCTTGAAGGTCTTGCTAATCCTCCTGCCTTCTGATAACACCTCTTTTTTTTGCTTCTTTTCTACTCTTTCTTGTTTTCTCTCCTTAGAATTTTCCTCCACACTCTGTCTGTCTCTTCATGTTTCCTCCTGTGTGTCTCACCGTATAAGCCTGCAGGGATGGAAGGGTATTTATAGGTTAACCTTCAGGGGTTGTTGAGGCGGTGATTTGGAGTAAAGAGGGCTACAAATCTGGGAATTAAGGCCGATCGTTGGCATGCATTTGGAACAAATTTGGGGATCGGTTCAGGGAATCAATATTCATGGTTCTTCGAATTTTGATTGGAACTGGGGTGTTAATGAAAAGAATCGAAGATATTTTGGGCCATTCGAAGATCAATTATGGCTTGGGAATTGAAGGAGAAGATAGCGACTCGGGCTAATATAACGAGAAACTTTTTTCCAGAATAGAAGAGCAATAGAACGACATGTCGTTCCTTTCAAAGTGGAATGATATTTTGTTCTGGGGTTTCGACCACGCGATGTTTCACTTTGAGTGGAACCACACGTCGTTTACAGTTAAAATTAGGGTTGTGTAGAAAATCCAATTTAGTCCCTTGATTTCGACCTTTTTTTGGTTGTAATCCTTGGTTCTCTAGATTTTTAATTTAGAACAATTTGGACTTTTATGTTCAAACTTTCTTTTAATTAAACCCTCGGTTAACCAGCTTTAAACCCCGAAATTGTCTTATTTTATAGTTGGTTCTTGATTTGTAATTTTAACCAATTTGACTCTCTATTTGATTTTATTCTTTAATTAAATTTTTAATTGACTCTTAAATTTGATCATTTATTTCAAATTCATCATTAGTTCTTATAATCTTAGCAAAATTAAATCAAATTAAGCTATATTTCTTTAATTAAGTTTCCAATTATAACCCCAACAATCCCTGGATTTATTTAAACTTTTCAAACTCAAAAACTTATTAAACTCAATTATTGGTCAAATTTTACTCCCAACTATATTTTTATCTTTTGAACTTTTTTTCTAACTTAATTTAACACATAAAATTAAATAAAAGTGACAAATAAAAAAAGATTAAAATTGACATGATTTATTAGAAAGGCCATATTTGGATTTAAATTTTTTTTTGAATATATATAAAAAAATAAGGGGTAAAAAATTAGGTTATGACAAGAAGATTACACATTGAATTCTAATACAATATAAACTTCTCTTTATTGATAATAATGTCAATAATATTGAATTATGAGATATATCTTGCTCATTTAAATTTGTTTTTCACATGACCATCCATTGATGAGTTATTCAGAACAAAGCCTATGTTCTTTTTTGTCATCTCATCTCTTTTGTTTATCTTGCAAGCTAACCTGGTTGTGTCCAATGGATCATGGTAGGGCTCTTAAGCATTAAGTAAGGATTTAAGACCAACTTTGTCTTCATAAATTGAAATGGCCTTAATTTCAATTTTTTTTAATTCTTTTAGGTCTAACACCTTAGCTAAAATACGAAAAAGTTTTTACAAATTTTATGGTGAAAAGTGTAAGCTAAAATATAGATTTTCACAAAAATATTACAATCTAAATATGTATATGAAATATATTAGTTTCATATCAAAACAAAACTATTGTGCAGAAAAAAATGCTTTATTAAAAAATAATAGATCTATGTATGGATGTTTGACTTACGATAAGACTTACATTAAGGTTATATGTTTTTGGATAATCATATGAATTTAACATAATAGGATGTTATAACCTACTTCTACCATCTTACTTGCCCAATGGTTTTGAAAACATGTGGAAGTAATTCATCTTTGAAAATCTGGAGATACTACTTTATTTTTTTTTTTAATGAAAAATAATATATTTTGACTCTACCTTGATTAAGGTTGGCATAGAAAGAGGATGAATGAATGATTATATCCAGTCTGTGTTTAGGTCAAACATGTTAACTTTAAGGACAATGCATGGCCTAAAAGCTTGATCATTTCTTATATAAAGCATTATGCAAAGCAAAAACATAAAACTTTTTTTTTGTTATATATATGAGTTTTTTTAAGTATATTATTCCAAAAGAAATATAAAACCCTAGATTTATCATGTATTTTAAAGAAGATTATAAAGAAAACCTAGTTTGCATGCTTATTATGCTCACATGTTTAACATATAAATATCAAAAAGTTATTGTGAATAAAAGATGCATGGACAATAATATCATAATCAAAATATGATTCCAAATTTAAGAACACACAAAGTAACAAAGTGTAGATCTGAATTATCATGTTTTTGCTTATTCAAAAGTTGGTTATGATATTATATCTCAAGTTAAAGATACAACCCATTTATATATGTTTGAAAAACTCAATTTTTTTTATTGTGTAATTTATATTCTATAACCTAAAGAAATTTATCATTTCATTTTTCAATTCACACACCCATAAGGATAGTATGAAATTCACATATTAATTTTAACAATAATATTATACATAATAACAATATTGAAAGAATAAAGTACATTCTGAAGGTTTTTATTTTTTCCTTTTGCTTTACAATGCTTGTGTAAGGTTAAAGGATCTTATGACTCCCTAATTCCAACTTAGGTTTGCATTTGACAAAAAAATTATTTTTCTCTTAAAAATAACTTCTTGAGACGGATAGGTGAACACTTTTTTAGTTAAAATGATGCTATGAGACATTCGAAAGACCTTAGTCTTGAATAAGGTGAGTCAATATCAACTTTGAAGATCTTAGTTAGCTAGAAAGTACTAAAAAGAAGCAATATATATATATATATATATATATATATATATATAAAAGTCTGGTTGTTGTGGGTTATCTGGATATTTCTCAAGGGTAGATGTTCAGACTCAACTGTTGGTCCACTGGTAAGATTCCATATAAGGGTTTTGGATCTTGATGTGACCGGGCATGCATGCATGTGTGTGTGTATTTGGAGAAAGAGGGAGAGATGTTTAAGGAGTTTAATTTTACTTTTATTTTTTAAATTTAAAAAGGTCTCCGTATATTTAAAGTATGATGAGGTGTTATTTATTTATAGAGGTTAAAATGAGACGAGGGAAAAATGTTTTGGATCAGGGTTAGGGTTAGGGAAAATAACCCAAAACACATAAGGACTTAAAATTAACGTTATAGGGATGGACAACCAATCATCCATGTGCACTGATTTTTTGGCACTACTCATGGATGTTTGGCGGTCCTCTAACATCGACTAATGAATACTAATTTTAATCGATAATGATAAGGTTCCAAAAAATCTAAGTTGTTTGGAGGTAAGGCTTATATCTTAGATAATCAGTTAATCTCTTAGTTCTGACAATCTAATCCATTCTTATTAGCCAAGATGGCTGAAGGCATGTGCCTGATACCAGCAAAAGGTTTTATTTGGTAAATTTAAAAACTTTTTAATGATTAAGTCAGTGATTTTTTGAGAGAAAATACAATGATATTACAAAGAGATGTTGTAGAAATAAGTATGCAGTAGAGAATAGAGATTCTAAACCTTTTATTTAAAAGATTCATGGTCTATTTATAACTCACATGTCTTTTTATAAAAATGAGAGACAAATGTAATATTATCCTGATGGTATTAAAAAGAGAAAATATACTTGACACATGTATTCATATGGATGGAAATATAGTGGGTCCTTAAAGAACTTTTACACACTATCTCTTACACAACATTAATATCGATGAAAATATGGTGAGTCCTTAGAGAAATTTTATACGCCTAATAAGTGTAAGATCCAAAATATAGTTGTACCTAAAAGAGATGGGTCCTTCATTTCCTTGAGCTTAATGGACGTACATCATTCCCTTGGTTGAGACCAATAAAGTTGGGCATTTCTTTGGTTGAGCATAAGGGAGGTTGAGTTTTGTAGAGGGTTTTTTGGGCCCTTCAATTTGAGTTTATCAATACTCCCTAAAGTCTTTGTGATGTTTATATGCAAAGACTTGTAAAAGTATCTGGTATGACAAGTTTATCAAATTTGTTTGTACAAGAAGCAAGATGAAAACCCAGTTAATATACTAGAGAGCCTATATGTAGGGGTATGCCCCATGTTTTAGAAAAGAATTTTTAAATACATAGAGGTGAACCATGAAGGAAGCCATACTTAGAAAATTTCCAGGTGGGTTAGTTGAAACCATAGAGGAATTGATACTTAATTTTTATAATAGAAAGAGAAATCTAAAGAGGGTGAGCCCATATTTAGAAATTTTTCTAAGAGGGTAAGAGGAACCCATGGAGGGTGGAGCTTGTGCTTAGAAAATTTCCAAGTGATTGAGGGGAAACCAAGGAAAGTGAGTCTATATTTAAAAAAATTTCTAAGAGGCTATTATGCCCATACTTGAAAATTCCTAAAGGGCGAAGGGGACGTACCCATGTCGACACCCATGCTTAGAAAATTTTCTAAACGATGAGGGGAACCCAAGGAGGCTGAGCCTATACTTATAAAATATTCTAAAAGGTTGAGGGAAGTGAATCCCTATTGACACCCATACTTAGAAAACATTTTAGGGGTGGAGGGAATGTACCCATGTCGATGCTCATACTTAAAAAAGTTTCTAAGAGGCGAGGGGAACCCAAGGAGGGTGGTGTTATTGTACTAAGAAGACCAAGTCAATCCCTTTTTTTAGAGAATTATTATATTTGTTTAAGAGATGGAGACTTGTGGCCTTTCAAATGATGACATGGGTATGAGAGCCCCTCACTAGAGAGAGAGGGGCCAAACCTGAAAGTAGGAGATTCAAGATCATCCTTGGAGATAGGATGTTTGAGAGCCTATCTAAAGAGTTGTGTGTAGTTCTATGGGTTCCAATTAACCTTAATGGTATAAATTTTTCCATAAAACGTGGGTACTGTTGCTTTGTTGAAATTGGCCATCTCAAGCTATCATAAAAGGGTGAAGAAACCACACTAAGGAGAACATTTTCCAATGAGATTGTGTAGTCGTACTAGGGAGAACCTTTTCTAAAGAGATTGTGCAGCTGCACTAGAGAGGGAGAACCTTTTCCAATGAGATTGTGTAGTCGCACTAGGGAGAACCTTTTCTAAAGAGATTATGCAGCTGCGCTAAAGAGGGAGAACCTTTTCCAATGATAGTGTGCAGCTGCACTAGAGAGAACCCCATCCAATGAGATTGTGCAATCGCATTATGGAAAACTCATTCCAAGAAAATTGTGCAATCGTACTAAGAAGAGCCTCTTCCGAGGAGATTGTCCAAAAGTTCAGAAGCCCTCATTAAAGATATATAGATAGAAAATGTATGTCAGAGAGACAATTATTTTAATTTAAAATAAACTTACTTTCTATCAAGAACAATATAGCTTGAGGTGATTTGTTGGACTTTAGGTAGCCCTCTCATTCATCCCTTGAAGAGTGGTGTTATTGCATTAGGAAGATCCCTAGTCAACCCTTTCTAAGGATAGGGATGTTACAGGTGCCAATATTTATTAAGCTACAAAACTTGATTTTACCCTTGATTGACCAACATAACTCTCACACCCCATGTCATCCTAACCTTTCTAAGGATAGGGTGTTATTGCATTGGGTTGCACTTGGTTGATAAGTTGTTGGATAGGGTGTTATTGCATTGGGTTGCACTTGGTTGATAAGTTGTTGGAAGTTTGAAAGGGAAAAGGTGTTGATGGTAATGGGTAGATCTATCAAGCATTTTAGCCCAAGTGTTTTATGGTTGTGTGTTATGAAATGACTTAGAAATGTCATTAGAAAGAAACTGATGGTTTTTTTTTATTTGTTTCCCATAAACAGTGTCATAACTAAATCTTGGATCCCTAAAATTATTTACAAATATATACCTTTTAATATTTTATTGTTATTAAAATGAAATAAAATTTCAGAAAACAAGGAGACAAGCTTTAAATCGCAGAAGATCAAGAAGTTAGAAGAATGACCAGATTAGGACATTTTGACAAGATAGGCTGAAGAAAAACTTAATTGAAGACAAGGTTTAAGGTTGAAATATTATTTGACCAAAATTAGAAAAATTAATTAAGTTTGAGAACTTAATTAAACTTTTAATTGGTTAAATTAACTTTATTAAGGAGTTAATTGAAGCAAAATTAAGTTTAAAAGTCAATTTGACCAAATTTGAAAAAAATAATTTAGTTCAAGGATTTATTAAAATTATAATGAGTTTTAAGAATTCAATCACGGACTTAATTGATGGGAAATTAAGTTTTGAGGTCTAATTTGGGTCAATTCATAAATATTGGAAGAATAGGGACTCAATTAAAAATTTAAGGAACCAAATTTGTGTAATCAGGGGTTCAATTGAAAGAAATTAAAAGTTTAAAGGATGTTGGAGGGTCAAGATTGAAGACTCTCATGACCAAGGACCAATTGGTATAAAACGCGTAGCTTTAGGGATTAAAATTGATCAAAATAAGGGTCAATTTGAAAGAAATTAAAAGTTCAGTGATCAAATTGAAAACCAAGGAAGAATTTGAAAAAAAAGCAATTGAATCAGAAGAGACAATTTAAAATTTTTAATGGTACGATTGCATAAATTAAGAAGTTAAAAGGCCAATTAAGGGCACACGTGATGAAATTGAAACAACAAGGACCAAATTGAAGATTACTCAAAATCCCAATTAGAGAACCTTAATTTCTAGGGTTTAAACAAACGATGTGTCGTCTGCCTTTATTCCCAACCGATAGAGCTGAATGAGTTGCCACCTTCAAACAACTAAACATGGCAACTCCAACCACCTCTTGGACTCCAACCATCATTGATCGATAGAGGAGTTTCCCTTCTTCACGGTGGTGCCACCCTTGTTCAATGTTTGTACCCCACCTGACATGTGCATACCCTCAACTTCTTGTCCCCAATCATCTTTAACTGATTCAAAAATCTTGACAGCTTTTCATCCAACTTTGAATCAATGGCAAAGAGTTATACGTCTCCCAATGCAGTGTAGTTTGATTCTAATTGAAGAAAAACATCTCCTTTATAATGTCTATGGCTTAATCTGTTCTAATAACTTCTCATCTGCCAAGATTAAATCAATTAAGAGGCACCTCCAGTCAACCATTTTTTGATATGTTTTAGCTCTTTATTTTCCAACTTTTTCTAAAAGCTCCCAAAGGTTGTTAGGGACCTAGACACAAGAAAAATTGAAAGGAAAGAGATGAAAAAACAATCTCTAGCATAATAGATAAGAGAATCCTCTATATGCTAGTTTTAACCAAGGATGAAAGATAGTTTTATAACCTCCTGCCCTTGAAAGACTATAAAAAGGAAGAGAAAGGACAAATGAGAGGATGAAAGGAAGAGACCTGGAAAAAACACATAAAAGAGAAGAAAAGTTAGATAACAATCTCTAGACCTTTTAGAATAAAAAAGAAAGGGAAAGAAAGAAAAGAAGTGCCAAGAAAGGAAGGAAGAGATTTTTGGTCATTTAAAGCTCGAATAGAAGCTAGAAATTTAATGGAAATCAACAAGGAATCAGGAGGAAATCCATTACTCTTATTGATTATGTAAGTTTTCAACCTTTGATGAAGGTGTAGAGCTCAATTCACACACCCCTCTCCTCCCTTTTAATCCATATTGTAGACTGTTATTTGGTGGCTTAATGTTTATTTTTCTGGTTTTAACAAGTTAATGTTTAAGTTTAAATTCATCTTTGTTTTTTCTTGGATTATTGAGTAGATATATGTTCTTATTTGAATGATGTTTGTTTTGTTGTGTCATGAGTATCATCTTGATGAAATTAGTTGGTTTAGATGCTAGGTTGTCAAGATTTGATGTTATTTTGATTATTTTAGTATGTTTGTTAAGTCATTTAAGGTATTTTTATGTTTGTTGTTGTTTATGTCTGTTTTATGGCCTATAGCTATCATAAGTTTATGTCTTTGTAGCATGGAATGTGTGATGGATTAATGATTTTAGCTTGTTAGATTTCTAAAGTTTTTGTTAGGAAGTTTGAGCATGACATTGTTACATTTGATTTAAGGGTTTTAAGGTTGTTTAAAGCATGTTCTTGTCTCCTAAGTTTTGCTTTAGTCTTGTGTATTGTTGAAATGTTTGGTTTGAATCCAAAATTGCATATATGAACTTGTTGTTTTGAAGTTTGGACTTTACGTATGAAAAATGATTTAATGTTGTTTATTGTTGATTTTGATTCAAACATGTTTAGTTTTGATAATATGGTGGGTTGGGACTAAAAATAGTATGGTTTAGAGGTCAAAATACATGTTTCTAAGTTTGGGCAGTGGTTCATTCTTTCTAGACATTTTGGGTTTTGTTTTTCATGTTATTTCAAAAACATAGTCGTGTCTTAGTATTTTGGATTTGATATGTTTTGTTTCTTGGCATAAATATGTTAGGTCATCATCTTTAGCAAATAATCAAAGAAATTTCAAAGACCATTTTCAATTAATTTTTTTAGTCTCTCGCATATTTTTTTGGCCTTTTTATTTAATATTAGGATAGTAAACTTATATTATGAGGTACTGACCTAATATTAAAATACATGCTTTTCATTGAAAAATTCAAAAAAAATCATAATTTATTATTTAAAAAAATACCAAAAAATATGTGTTTTATTTGTGTGCATATGACCGAATATCTCAAAGATAAAATCATATTTGCATAAAAATAATAAAGGTACATGGCATGATTTTGCATTGTTAAGATAAAAAAAATAGTTTATACTTTCCATGTATTTTTTTTATTTAATAACTAATTTATTAAAGCCATAAGAATTTGTCTTGCATTTAAAAAACAAATACAAAAAAATTATTTTGGTTTCATTTTACATTTGGAATTATGAACTTATACATAAGATATATTCCCGATACTAATATAGTTTCCTTCCCTTTTTATGCATAGACTTTAGAATAACTAGGTTTAAACTTTATAACATAATGACCTCCTTACTAACAAAGATTTTCTTAAACTTTAGACAAATCAATGGTTAGAAAATACAACAACCTTAGTTTTTGCAGATAAATAGCAATGGAGCTTACTCTAGGTAAGGTGTTTTAAAGGTGATATGTCCCTCCTATTCACAACTTGTCCCTTTTATTCAGACTCTCGCATACCAATAGATTTTCTAGTGACTATAATATTAGGTGGCAACTCTTATTCCTTTGGTTTCATTAATAAAGGACAAGAATTCCTTATTTTTTCCACCCACACCCTTTCACGCTAATCTCACTCTTGGAGGACTGTCATCACAACATCGCACACATGCGATATATGGCGTCAATAATGAGGTTCCATAAAATCCAAGTTACTTAGGAGTAAGAATTATGTCTTGGATAATCGGTTAATCTCTTGGTTCTGATAATATGATTCATTCTTCCTAGTCAATGTGTCTAGAGTAGGTGTCTAATATCTACAAAAGATCCTCTTTTGTGAATTTGAAGACTATTGGATGATTAATTCAGTGACTTTTTGAGAGAAAATGCAATAAAATTACAAATAAATAATCTAGAAATAAATACATAGTAGAGAATAGAGATTCCGAACATTTTTGTTTAAAGAATTCATGGTCTATTTATAGCTCATAAGTCTTTTTATGAAAAAAAGAGTTAAAGTGTAATATTGTCCTGATAATATTAAAAAGAAAAAAATATCCACGATATATGTATTAATGTGGATAGAAATATAGTGGGCCTTTAAAGAAATCTTACACAATATATCTTATACAACATTAATATCAATGAAAATATAGTAGGTCCTTGGAGAACTTTTATACACCTAATGAGTTTAAGGAAAGTATAATCCAAAATATAAATGTGTCCAAAATAGATGGGTCTTTCCCTTATCTGAGCCTAAAGGGAGTTAGGTCCTTTTTCTTGGTCGAGCCTAAGAGGAAGTGGGTCCTTCCCTAGGTTGAGCCCAAATAAGGGTGAGGTCCTTCCCTTGACTGAGCAAAAGGGAAGTGGGTCATTCTGTTGGCTGATCTCAAAGGAGATTAGGTTTTATGGGGGGTTTTGGGCAATTAAATTTGGGTTTATCATATTTTGAGGATTCCAATGAGCCAACCTCCTAATAATATATGCATGTACAATATATGAGATTTTTTGCATTTTTATCATTAAGGATGAATGCTTATGTGATTATTTTATATTTTAGAGGGATCTTTTTTCTATTTCACAACCAAAGCACCACCTAGGATGCCACATACACCTACTTGTTTCAAGTTTGTCATGAAAGTGTAAAACACTCTTCTTATAAATTTTTCTCTTTATTTTAGTCATGAGAAGGTTTTATTAGAGCCCCTAAGTTGTTGTGACAAAGCAAATACATCCCTGATATATGCATTCTCATTCTTAAACAAATGATTTACTTTAATCCAACAATAGAAATATCTCATTACAATCTTTAAATTCTTGTGTTATTATGATCACACCCTTAAAATTGAAAATTAGGTGTCTCTACTATGATAAAATAAGAATGCACAATAAAAATAAAATAGAAGTAATAACTCATCATTAACCCAACATCAACACTACAATCATTTATCAATTTATAAATTTAGTCTTTCCATCATCCTTGAGTAAGGAGACGGGACAGGTAAACAACTCTCCAGACTCAATCTCATAATAACATAAACTACGATTATCAAATATAATCTAGTCAATATCAATTAATCAATGCAACACAATTAAAGTTAAGGATTTGTTACCAAAATTGATTACTCGATGGATTAAATAAAAGATTTAAAGATAGAAGTTGTGATGATCAACACATTTGTTCTTCATCATTGCTATAGTGGTTGGATTAGATATGATTTAAGTCAATGAAGGAGGAAAGTCAATGGATATATAATGAAGTCATCACATAGAGGCTAAACATTTTTATCTCATAAAAAATATCATTGAACTCATTGAAGGGGAGATTATGTCTTGAATGTTGATGATTCTATAATCAATATTCATGGTTGGACAATGTTGTTGCTTGAACAATGTCATCTAATGCAAGGGAAGCTCTTATCTATATCAAGTGTTACTTATTAGAGAAGAACTATGATTGAGGATTGTGTTTGGAAAACTTTGAATTTTTATTTTTAACATTTGCTATTTTTGTATTTTTATAATGTTTTGAAAAAAAAAGATATTATGGAGGAAGATAATACTTTAAACTAAAAAAAAAGTTCTTCTAGTATAAAAATTTTATTTTTCCATCACACTTAGATGCACTATGGATGACTTCATTTTCATCATGTTTTAGTACTTAGGTCCTGAAATATGAGAAAAAAGTCATTGAAAAAGGATGAGGGGAGAGACAATTCTCGACCAACCACATTTTAGCTATAAAAAAAACTAAAGTTTGATGTCAATGGGTTCATCTTGAAAAAGGGTGAAGTTTTATGGAGGTGATTTGAAACTTTAATTCTTTTAAAAAAAAAATAGATCATGTCTCAAAAAGCTTTTTTATTTGATATTTTCTTATGAGATTTTAGACTGATTTTAAATGCCATATAAATAGGGTTATTAAAAGGTTATTAAAGTTTGTGTGGTGTTTTATTATGTATTTTTAGGTGAAAATGAGTTTAATATTGGGTTTTGTAGGTTAAAATGACTTAATGCCTGATTTTCTAGCAATTGAAGGTGGCAACAAATGGTTGTAGAGGATGGCATGTCACTTGGTCAAGTAGACGACAAGTCGTCTATCATATTTTTTTTAAAAATAATATATAAGATGGATGGTTTTCTAGTCGCTAACGCACTTGAGCTTTCTTCTTTAAGGCAAAGCACACAAACTCATCCTTCCAAACTCATTCATGTTTGGTCAACTTCTCCTCTTTTTATTTTCTATAAATTTTATAATAAAATTCTATCTAAAAAAACTATTAAAATGATATTTTGAAAATGATCTGATTATGCCATAGTTTTAAAAAAAGATTAAAGGTTTTACGGTAATATTAACAAATATTTTATGTATTATTATATGTGAAATTGAATTATTAGCTCCTTTATTTTTTTATATAGTCACATTAAAATAATCAAGATAATTTTTCATTTCTTTCTTAAAAATTACTTTTCAGATCATGATAAATTTTTATACAAAGAACCAACCTTTTTTTATATAAAAAAGGAATTAATAATGAAAAAAGAAGTTTTTTTTATGAAGAAATACATTTTCTTATAAATCTAAACCATTTCAATTCTTATAAATTTATATTTTAATTTCTTTAGGATTGTATTAAAAAAAATCCATAATATTGATGAAAAACTCATGGTCATGTTAAAAAAAAAAGAAATGCATAAATAAGAACACATAATATTTTTTTTAATAAATACATTTTTCTTTGGAATTTAAATCACTAAAATCTTTCAATTATTTATTTTAATATTTGTAAAATTAAATAAAAATAGGTTTTGAGAATAGTTATGCAGCATCACACATTTGTAAAAAACTAGTTCTCTTCCAAATTAGGTAAGTAATGATCGTATTAGTGGAGAATACTAGATATTTTTATACGAGCTTAATGATTGTTCGTATGGGTAGGAAAGGGTTTTATATGGAAATATTCTTAATAGATTTTGTTCTTGATATTAAGAGTAGGATTTTAGTTGAATAGTGTTTAGAGTAAAAATAAACATTCATGTGTTGGACTCATAAAAACAGTGAATGGTCATAACAAACAAAGGAAAGGCGAGTTAAAATTGATTATGAAAATTAAAATCAACCAAGTTTAAAAAGTCTTAATCGACCAAGAAAACTAAGAAGTAATTGACTAGATGACCAAGATTCATGATTCACCAAAGAAAAATGATTGACCATAAGAGTTTAAGTGTGCATAAATAACCAGAAGGTTCAATTCTACTTAGAATAAAAGTCCTACATGTATTAAATTGATTAGAGTTAAAGATCAAGTATGATTGATATAGTTTAATTTATAATATGACTTCTCAAGTAATCTTTTTATCTAATATGCGTAAGTCAATATTGTATTAGATTAAGTATTTATATGAAACTTGAACATTGTAATAAGATAAATAGGTCATTCTAGCTATTAAGAAAGATGATTAGCCTCACATATGCATTTTCACTATAATTTTTTTCCTTTAAAGATGTTTTATTGCTTTCTTTATAGCTTTTATTTATTTTACTGCATTTTAATTCTTTTAACTTCTTTCTCTTCTTCTGCATAAACTTGTATTTTTCTTTGTGTGATGTTGCTTCAAAGTTGATCACCTTTTCTAAAGGTTTGAGTTTTAAAATCTCCATTCTCTACTTAATTTTGCAAGGTTATTACCTATTTATCTCAAGATTATGTTTTTTATTGCGTATTTTTATCCTTTTTAAAATATAGAAATGGTTAATTGTAGCATATTGATCTTAATGATATCTAAATGATTAATATTTTTACATTATCATTAGGATAAGATACATATTTTCTTAAAAAATCATTAAATATATCTTTAAATAAATATACAAGTAAACTTGTCATTGTTGTATTAGGTGAGCAGTTAGAATAAGTAATAGTGAGAGAGGCTAGCTCTTTAGTCATGACAAGCTTGATAATCCACCAACTTCTTAAATTCTAATGGATCAGCCGATATTAGACATGCCCAGAGATGGGTTTTATTACCAATTCATCAATCCAACATAGAATTGCTTTTGGTAACACTTCTAGTATTCTCATGCAATTTATCATGTTTCTATTGATTTCATTAAGGACATCACCACAAAACATACCTTATATGTAGCCATATGCATATCTATTTTATGGATCTAAAGACGTTGTATAACGGTCAAAATCAGCTATGGAAAATTAAAGTCAACCAACCATAGTTTCTTCTAAAATAACATCTTATTATCGACATATAAATCTCTCTCACATTGATATATGCGCTTTCTAGATAGAGATTGAAAATGTAACAAACATGACCTACCACATATAACATTGGGTGGTTAATCAAACCATGTAGACCATATCTCATAAGTTGAATCTGATACAAATGAGCTATATTAGAATAGGCTTGGTAATGCATGGTCTTATACACTTCGATGGCATAATCTAGGAAGTTTTGCAACTATAAACACTCTAATATGGGTGTTTTAAACAACATACCTTATACAAGATGGATCTTTTAGCGTATCAGACAACACAACAAACATAGCCAATTTTAAGTATGATAACCACTAACAAATTAGTCACTCCCTAGGCATACAACAACTATAGGCTAATTTCTTGGTCTCAAAGAACTTTTATCCCTTCCTAAAACCTGCTACTGGCCAATTTCAGGCTCAATAAGTTGCCTTACTATAAGGTAATCTCAATCATTTTTATACCCTAGGGACTTATTATTGACCAATAAGTAAGAGGAAAATACCTAATTGGTTATTTAAGCAAGGTTGTCATGACCCATTAAATGACCAAATAAAGGTCAGGTAAGGAGTTAGAAAGTGATAAATAGTAACTAATATTGGTCATGAGTGATTAAGAAAATATAGGGCACTTGACCTATTTTTCTTATATAATAATTGCAATGACTACTCTTGAATTAAAAGCACTTATTGGTAAAGCATAAATATAACGGACTAGGCATGATCGACCATGATAAAGGTTATAGTTGTTCACTAATGCTATTACATATGAGAGGTAAATTAATCACGATAAGGCTAAAGCATTAACACAAGAAAATCATGATGAACATATTTGTGAAGTATATAGGTACCCCACTTATCATATAATTTTACCTAATGGAGATGATTTAGAGGGTAAAAGCTAAACATAACTCTATTGACAAGGAATGGTATAAGATTAGCCATAACAAAAGTCATCAAATCTCAATGATGAGGATAAGGAAGTGGATAGAGATTGCCAATATCTCCTAAACTTGGAAACAAGATAACTTACCATTACTTGAATCACATGTATTGATTAACACATAAGTAAGCTAAATATTAACAATTTAGTTGTCATAAACTCTATTAGAAGGTTTTTTTTTCTTTTTTGTTTTTTCAGTAAGAGAAAACAACATAAAAGTTAATGACTCTGATCAATAAGGATCAGGATATAAAATGGTCTTTAATAATAGTGATATCATCACTATAAGAATTGTCGTTTAATCAACTATTACTCATATCTAATATGGATGTAATGATACATAAAGTAGTACAGACTCTATGGTAGAACAATACACTAAAAAGTGAAGATAATATTAAACTAAATATTATATGAAGATGCATTAAAATATAGGATTTCTAAAGTATGTGAACCTTGTTGATATAGAGATTCAAAAACCCATGATTAAATCAATCCTTCCAAAAAAAAGAAGCTAAATTCAGGCTTAAGAAGCTAAGTTTGACATAATTATAACCTATATTGAGACACCAAGACTATAGAAACTGAACTCTCATCTAATGCCGAAGAAGAGACGCAAAAGAGTAGTATGAAAGACGTCATGAAGCTTGGTTAATTATTTGATAAGTCAAAGTAGTTCAATGAAAAACTAAATTAAAAGAATTCCTCTCTCACACACATAATAGATGTGGTAATGGTGTATTGCAAAATAATATTTACACTTGAAATAAAGTAAGCTCTAGTTTACCTAATGGGCTATATTCAATCCAAATTAAAAATAAGGCCTAAAGTATCTCAAATAAGACCCAAAATATGAAAAGTAATAAAAATAATAATTCTAAAAATTAATGCTAAGTTGTCGCACACAAAGAATAAGAAGAAATAATTGTTAAATGAAATCCTTTCTTGAAAATGACTTTTGGCCAAAATATGTGTAATGTCACCCCTTTGGAATCCAAAACAAATAAGGAAAACCCTTTTTGTATATAGATTAAGTTGACTAGGGTCTGACCATCATTTTATTGAAGTTGTAGCCTCTTGAAAATTCTTATTCGCCTAAATACTCTGAATAAACTCATTAAATGCATCTATAATCTTCTTTTCCTTTGATCTTGTAATTGGCCCAACTAGAACTTCTAATCGATCCTTTGGTGTAGTTTGAATTGAATCATCCCCCCTAAAAAAAAAAAGAATTTGACCTTAAATCATCACCTATATAAAACAAAAGGAGATAAGAAAAAATATTAAAAGTAGCTCTAACACCATATTCATCTGATAGATCCATTTTATAGGCATTGACATTAATTCTTTTAAGGATTTGGAATGGACCATCTCCTTTTAGGATCAATTGAGATCTTCCATGCTCAAGAAACCTCTTCTTACACATATGCATCCAAACTCAATCATCTGGTTGAAATATAACCTTTTTATGACTTTTATTAGCTTTGAATGCATATTTCCAATTATTTTTTAGTATTTGTCGCCATACACTCTCATAAAGAACCTTCACTACATATATTTTTGTATTTCCATCAAGATTAACTCTTTCATCAATAGGTAAAGGAATCAAATCCAAAGGAGTTAAAGAATTAAAACCATAAATAATTTTAAAAGATGAATAATTAGTAGTAGAACACACACTTCTATAATATGCAAATTCAACAAACAACAATTAATTCCAGATTCTTTAAATTATTTTGAATTATAGTTCTTAGCAACTTAGTCAAATTCCTATTAACTATTTTAGTTTGACCATCTAGTTATGGATGAAAAGTAGAGAAAATAACATTTTTCTTCTCAACTTACCCCTATAAAACCTTTCAAAAGTGGCTAAAAAATTTAACATCACAATAAAAATAATAATGCTTTTATAAACCTTATGAATCCCAACTATCTAAAGAATAGGTCTACCATGTTAATTGTATCATCAGTTTTATAGTAAGACATCAAATGTGTCATCTTAGAAAACATATCTATAGCCATAAAAATAGAATCTATATCCCTTTTGGCCTAAGTAAACCTAAAAATAGCCCTTTTGACCTAGGTAAACCTAAAAAAATCCATAGATATATCAACCCAAGGTTCCTTAGGTATTGGTGAAGGAATATACAAACCATAAGGTAAAACTTTAGACATACCTTGTCTATATGTTATGTAGCTATCATAAATTCTTTGCACATTATTTTTAATCTTAGGCCAATAAAAGTACTCATATATAGCATCTAAAGTTTTAGCAACCCCAAAAGATCTCATTAAATCATCCCCATAAGCCTTACCAATATGCAATTAATGCATAGAATAATTACGCGTATGCAATATGTTTTTTCTTAAAATAAGTAACCATCAAATTATAAGATTTTTCAAATGTTAAATTCTCACATTATAACGCCCATACTTTTATAACCATCTGAAATATAAAATCACATAATAGATTATTGAAGAACCAAGAATTTTTTTTAATACATACACAAGCAAATGTAAACACATAATCATGATTAGCTTGAATACCATACTTCAATCCTTATTATATTATCAAATATTCTACCAAAAATTCGGCAGAGTTTTTCTATACTTGAATGGTACCATGTTATTGACACAAACTTGTACACTTTTAAAACCATTTTCACAATCTCTAATCCAACCTTCTTATATCATATTTCATTCTCCTAGCATCATCTTAATAAGATTTTCCATATATAATATAAGCTTAACTGTTAAAGTCGATATTATAAAAATAAATGACTAAATATGAAAAAATTACATTAAAGTTTAAATATCATGTTATATCAACTAATTAAACCTTGTCTACACACAAGCACACACACACACATACTAAAAACAATAACACTTAGTTCACAAACATAAATTTATAATTATATTTAATTTAATTTCTTACAAAATAATATTAATGCTTGGAATACAGTAAACCCTAGTTGACCTAATGGGCTAACTTAAATCCAAATTAAAAATAAGGCTCAAAGTATCTCAAATAAAGCTCAAAACATGTAAAATAATAAAAGTAATAATTCTAAAAATTAATGTTAAGTTGTCACACACTAAGAATAAGAAGAAACAATTGTTGAATGAAATCCTTGCTTGAAAAGGACTCTTAATTGAAATATGTATAGTGTTGCCTCCTTGGAATATAAAAAAAAGAAATAAGGAAAACTCTTGCAATTATTTTTTTCTTAGCCTTTTATGTTTTCAAACATAATAAGTAATACTCTCATAACCTCATTGAAACTCATATTGGCTAAATACTCTAAATAAACCCATTGAATGCATATTTGAGCTTTTTCTCCCCTTGATCTTGTAATAAGCTCAACTGAAACTTCTAATGGATCCTCTAGTATAATTTGGATCACTTCATGAAAACAAACTAAGGAATCAACTTGGAGATTATATGTGTGAAGCAGCTTTAGATTTCCATTATTTGTACTTTAGGCCTAACCCTTAGGCTATTACTAATTTATAAGTTACTTTTTTTTTTGTTTTTGATTCTTAATAAACTAAAAAGTTGAGTTGTTTATTGAGTACAAATAGTTAAAAGTTGACATTGCAAAATTTTTTCAAGAAAAGCCAAACCATGTCTCATTTGAAATAATTAATTGGCTGAAATGTCAAACGTTATCAATAATTTTAGGTAACGAAGTTCATTGATCAGGTCATACATAGTCATAATTGATTTCAATATTAAATGATGGATAATATTCCTCGATGTTTTAAAAAAATAAAGGAATATGGGGGCTGTTATTTACACCAAGAATAATATACGTGTTAGTCTAAATAAACAAAGAAAATTGGGCTAAAATTTACCAAAATTAAGAAGACATAATCGATCAAAAGAACTATCAAGAAGTCAATCAAATGATCAAAAGTTATGGTTGACCAAAGAAAAGTGATTAACTATAGAATTTTATGTGCACGTGTGTAACCATAAGGTCTGCTTATAATTAGAATGAGGGTATACCATAGATTAAATATTCACTTAGTCGTGAATACCAAATCGGGCGAAAATCTTCCTATGTCCAACTAAAATGTATCAAAGTGTGAGTAGCTAATGATTGTGTGTATTACGAGTTAGGAACATAAAAACTAATGTATGAAGGAAATTTAATTTGATGTTCATTGGGAAATTTAATAAAATTTTACGGGTATTGGCCTCAAGCTATGAACCTAGGAAGTCAAGGAATGAAGCATACTACCTTTACTGCTAGAACAACTCCTTGAAGTTTATTGTATTTTTTTTAATAAGCATATTATATTTGTTTTCCCATGTTGCAAATTGAACCAATCAATTATCAACCTTTCACACCCACTTACACCCCCACAACATCACAATTACAATCACACCCCCACCACACAACTAAATAAATCCCCTATCATAAAAGCATAAGCTCACATCGCTACACCATCATCTCATAAATTTATCCATTCTTCTTTGTTCAAACTAACAAACTTAGACTCAACACCCTTAAGTTTAGAACCTAAATCAAACATACTAATAATAAATAGAGGATTGAGCCTATGATAATGGTCATGATTAAGCCCAGGATTTTCCCGTCTATCATCAAGAATTGGAAAAATATAGGAAGCAAAGCTTATTGAGACAATCGCCCAAGAGCTGAGGGGCCTCAATTCCATCTAGTCATACCATGCTTAGGTTGGATGTGTTCCCTTTTTTAGGTCGAGACACCCCAATGGGTACATGTTCTTTAAGGTGGTCTAAGTGGCACAACTAGCGCAACCCTTTAAGTGGTCTAGTTGTTCCAAGTAGCACATTGAATTTGACCGCTTATTTGGACTCAAGTTACTCTAATTACAATAAACATTAGTGCAACATCCTTACATCCAGGCTACAATGTATATAATTGATACTTGCCTTAAATACTAACTTCACCTCATTTCCATAATTGGATCTATAAAATAGTGTTAATAAATGTCTATGTTAGAGCATGACTCACCTGACACTATGCTTTCTCATTCAACAATATGACCTCCAATAATTAGGGAATATTATCTTAGGTATTTTTCTTGAACAAGGTCAAATATTTTTTTACCTCTTTCTTTCTCCGTATAAGTTGGTGTCTCTCATGGATATAAAAAAATTCAAGAAACTCTAGATAAGGATTAATAAATTCATTCATTCCACGTACACATACATTTCTTCTTTTACAACATATGTATTTTTCATCTTATCCAAAAACAATTTTCATAGAACACATTGTTGGGTTTTTTAAAAGACATGAACGTAATAGGAACAATATTTAAAAAAAAAATGGAAGTTATATGGATCTCATTAGATAGCATAGGATTATTTAGGGTTTGATCAAAGATTACCTGAATATTACTTCTTCTTTTTAGGGTTTGATCAACTCTTTAAGGTTAGGTTATCATAAATCATAAGTTATCCAATTGTCTAACTTTCAATAGTAATCACCATAAACCATTAGATTAAAAGTCTCCTAAACTCTTTTAAGAGAGAGAGATTATTATGCCTTAGTTGCAAACTTTTATTTACTCTCAAATTTATTGTATATTGTTGTCGTTATACAGGAAAAATATGAAACATAATATTCTATTTATAAGAAAAATATAATATAACTATTGATGGTAAAATATTACTTTGCTCCTTAAAAAATATAACATATTTAGTCCAGAACAATTGTCAGAAATTTATGCAATCAAGTCCTTATTTGATTTTTCTAAGTTTGAAATTATATTTTAGTCCTTAATTTCTATAATTTATTTATAATCAAGTTATACTTGACCAATCATCCTAGTTTAATTTCTCAGTAATGATTCTTGATGTGTGTGACCCATTAGGTTTGTAATATTTTTTTCTCAACTAAATATCATAATCCCAAATAAAAACATGATTAAATAAATTAAACAATTTAACTTATTATTAATTCAATAAATTAATTAATTTATTTTTTAAAATCAAGTACAATATTTAGCAACACGTGATCTCTTAAATATTATAAAAGTTATATGTTGTTTGACTTAACTTTTTAGTAATTAGTTTATCATGTAACTATTATCTCCAATTAGACATTTGAGCATAGAGTACGAATGCTCTGTCAAATCATATTTGCTCTCAATATCATAGTCATTGATTATTTGAATAAGATTTAAAACTCTTTTCAAATCTCATTTCATCTTATTTAAGGATTTTTTTAATCAATATTATTTAAGTGAATTTGAGAAAAAATTTTATAATTCACTCAAATATCTTCATATAGTTTATGTTTTACCCAATATATGTGAATTTGTTACATTTGATTAAGACAATGTGTAATTAGGATCAAAACATAACATTTTCTATATAAGATAACTTAGTAATCTCAGATCTAAAAATCACTTAAACGTGAATTTTTCCATAGATACAGGTAATCTCTTCATATAAAATCCTCTGTAATTGTTGAGTTCTCTACTTGTCATTTAACATGCATCCACATACTAGTTTTAATTATTGAGAGAGCTACTTCCTTTAATAATAATAAAAAAAAGTACATAGTATGCATTAATTTCAATAACTCTAATTAATGTCCAATCTTAATAGAACATTAATAAAAAATATTTAAAAATAATGTTTTGATGCAATAGACATCTTTATAACTATAACAATTCTATAATTTTCTTTGCAAAACATTTACCAAATGTTGGATAAGATTTTATTCTTTTGAGGGAAATTATTGAAATAGGTAGTCGGCAATAACAGCCGTTGAAAAATTCTCTCAGTGAATCAAGATCAAAGCATTCCTCTGTAGAGCCTTAGCCGTTGTCAAAACTCAGAAATTAAATCTATCTGCCTTTGGCATGGAGGAGGTTTCACTGTATATAAATAATAAATGGACATGATAGTGCCGCATGGATAACAACTACGCAACAGCATTTCTCAAACAAAGATATGTTAGATGAATCATGCATGATTTCCTCGACCTTTCTCGTTCAGTTGAAAAGCACTGCGTAGATCAGAATTGAAACATTGCTTTCATTGCTTAGATGCCGTTAACATCAAACCCTTTATGACCTGTAAACTGTCCTTTTAAGATTTATGATCACTGCCATTTACTCCATTGGTCCTATGCATGTGATTTTCAGCAGCTCCCTCAGAGATGCACTGCACTCATGCAATGCCAAGTTCTAAACTGTCAAAGAATCTTGGGTGCCAAGGAGCAGGACCTACAAGAGAACAACCGATCAGAAGTGCTTGGGGCCCTCTTACTAGTTGCGTGCGTGTAGGATGATATATTGGCATCCACATTGCTATCTAGACTAGCTCCGTTTTGCAAAGACCACAAAATTTGTCAGAGGGCAAGTCAGCTAATCCAATAGATTGAGACCATTTAGAGAAACAAAACCAAGAATGAAAACACAGTCATAAAAACTCTCCAGGCTACGAGTCTAAGATAAAGAAATTTTTTTAAAGTGCACTATTCCAAATTAATATGAAAGCTGAATACGAATAATTATCATTTTGAATTATATCTCTGCTTCAAATTTAGATGACAATAGTGCTGTTGAATTTATTTTCAAAGTGTTTTTTTTTTTTTTTTGTAAATTTAAGTGTAAAACTTCTATAGAAATATTTGAAAATGAAAATTAATAAAATTGATGGGGTTAATTGAAAATAGGGGAAAGAGGTCTCTCCTTTTAAGATCATGGCATTGGCAATATTGGAGGGATCCCACTTATTAGACTTCTTAATTATACCACATATTGGTGCCCACGTACGGTGCTACAAGAATCAACTACGATAATTGAAGAATTTGAAGATTTATAGGCTAAGGAACATGTTGAAGAAATTGACTTCAGCACATAACATTATAGATTTGGTAAGATTCCTTGACAAAACGCTACAATCAAAACTTGTTCAAGTCATATTGAGATTGCCCTGGACATTCTTCTTTAAGCTTCCTGGATTTTGAATCTTGAAATAACTTCATGGTTTCTTAACATTACGCCAGGATAAAAGAGAAATTAACACTAGAAATAAGTTGTATACCATTGACAAGTTGACGTTGGTAGAGGAGATTTATGATGATGGGGGCTGATGGTTGATCGGTGGTATGGGAGAGGGAGAAGGTTGTGTTTTGTATATTCATCTAGTGTGGGGATAAGGTATTTGAGGAGATATATTTTGGTTTTCAGGGCTATTTTTAGATATTAAAAGTTCATTTAAGAGTTAAATTAGTACCTAAAAATATTTAAGTCACATTTAATAATCACCTTGAAAAGCTATAAATAAAAATATATCTATATCAACACAACTTTAATAGAATCATTAGTAATCAATTAATGATTTGATTCATCGAATTAGAAGTGATGGATATCCCTGGACCAATAAATACAAATTAATAGCGTAACAAGGCAAGAGCAGAAAAAGACAAATAAAAATAATATTCAATTAACTTTTATCGGTCATTAAGTCTAGGTATAGATGTATTATCATAAAGACAATTAGGGTTGGTTTTACTTTACCCATCAATCCTCTTTCTATATATTT
>Ga0325414_1000123_pt1 | contig 47588 bp, 55 predicted proteins | sample PopdelMetagenome_8_FD_206183 | JGI IMG/M metagenome (GOLD analysis project Ga0325414, IMG submission 206183) | Populus deltoides microbial communities from Bellville, Georgia, United States - Leaf-PdKOR-R3 | ecosystem: Host-associated > Plants > Phyllosphere > Phylloplane/Leaf | place: USA... | reverse complement strand
AAGTGGGTTGTTGACCCGTGTACATTGTTGATCAACCTTGTTCTACAAGGTGATGGGATTTGATGTTGTAGAAAAATGGAGGTATTTGCGATTCGAACTGCAGGAGGTGGTGGTTGTGGATTAGGGTAAGGGGTCCCAGGGTGTATGACTTGGACAATAACGATTCACGGAACAAGTGCCGCTGCTTGCCTTTGGTACCCGCGACGACGACCAATTATATTATTATTATTATTATTATTATAAAAAAAACTAATAGGCAAAGGTAAAACCATGTATCAAGACTTAATTGTATATGATTGCTGTTTTTGCCCTTGACAATGCAAGTTTAGGAAGTGCGAATTATAAGGCAAAATAATCTTTTATGGGTTCACTTTTCGTTATCAATTTGATTATAGTTAAATTAGTTTTTTCACTTTTTTACCGTAGCAATAAAGCTTAATTATTCTTAGAAGCAAAAAGAAATTAGCTTGGCTTGGTGTTCTTAAATGACTAAATTATTCTTAAAAACAAAATAATACAAAACTTCCTGTCAGGGATTTTTCATCTTCAGTTTCATCTAGTTTAGTCTCATTTAATTACTCGTCCTGTCATAATTTAGTTTCATCTACTCACTAAACACATCTTAGAACATTTTGAACCATAGCTTGAGGAAAGAGCTAAAAAAGAGTCTACATTATCGGATCTATCAAGTCAACCCAACTGAGTCAACTAGGTTTCACTAAATTAATATATTTAAAAACCAACCCGGGTAAGACTCCAGTTTTCCTAATCAACCCGTCAAGCCACAACAGCTTTAACAACTATGTTTTGAACACTCACCCCATTATGAAATCCAATTCGTTCTGCATTTCCAACGAGCAAATATTCATTTGACAATTGGTGAATACGATCCTTCAAATGCCAAAGAGCAATGCAAAGTCACCCAATGATTGTATCCCACGGGAACTAAAAGAGATGCAGAAATTCCTAGCGTTAGTAGCAATGTTGGTTATATGAGGAAATGCAGCTGAATGCAAGTTTGACGCGTGGACCGAAAACAGTGGATTCAATTTTCTATCAACATCCATCAAATAAAAGAGGTAAGCATGATTGTGCAACTAACGAATGATATATATCTTCTAAATTGTGTATCCTTGAACCTGTTTCCTTTTTTGAACAAATATTTTGAAGGATCGTACAGGCAGACTAAAGGTGGAACGGATAAAAGCCTTTACAGCAAAAAAATGGAAGTTACCGTTTAAAACCGCAGATCATGCAGCTAGCAAGAAATGAGCATTTGCCATCTATATATTGTGGTCATTGGGAGCGAGTAATTTGTCTTCTTCAGATGAGATCTCAGACAGCTGAAGATTTGACTTGGAACTCATTTTATTCCATTCATTTTCCACACGGAAGAAAACCCACTGGAACCGGCGAATCATCTCCAAGGCAGTGATTGTGAATACTGTGAGGTAATTGTGGCGGAGGTGAGCAGACAGCTTGTATGTCCATGCCAATCGCAAAATGAAATTGCTTCCTATCACCCAAAAATAAACCTGCAACTCCAAATTTATATGGATAAGATAATAAAACAAGGAACAGCTAGGTCTGCCATGATCCCGCTTGGCAAGGGGGTCGACTCCATCAATGAGTCAGTCCTGACCCATTTGCTTGGTAGCCAGATTTACATTCATAATTTGTAAGATAAATATAAAGATTATGCTGAAAACAAATGGTCAACCAGCTAAGCAAAGTTGTCCCTGGGCAAACCGGTTGTTTTATTGCCTATGAATTGTTGAACCAGGCCAAAAGTATCAGAAACTTGTTTTAACAAACTGGACAGGTCAGCCATAACCCTAAAAAAACTGCAGTGAGTAGAAGAACTATAGAATTCTTACCCATCTTCGTCCATGTAATAGGTACGAACACAGACTTGGTTTGTTATATTTGAAAATTCGGGTGAAACAGCTGGCAAAAGAAAAGGAAATTCAGTATCAGGGCCACCGGTAAATATTTTTGATGTGAAATAGCTATAGAGAAAATCTAATTATCATGGCTTCAAGAGCAGCTCATATTCCAAAATGATGCCAAACAAGCAAGCAAGCTAACATCACGGGTACAGATAAAAATATTTGTTGGAAAATAGAGAATAAAGAAAATCCACAAGTTAAATAATCATCCCTCAACATTTCTCTGAAAATACAATTATAACTCCAACTTCAAAGTCAAGGGTTCATGAAGACCACTTCTATTATATTAGTAAAAGTATGAAAGATGAGCTGTAGAAAAGGGTGCATGGTAGTACAAAGTTCCTACATGCTCTTTCGAATGCAAAGCAATGCCAGCAAAAGCACTGGGAAGAAAGGGACCGCGACAACCAAATACAATTCAAAATACAAAAAAGAAACAGAAACTCTGGAATGTTTTCGCATGTCAGGGTGAGTTGATTCTCAATAAGTGAGACCAATATAGGCAATGACAATTTCAAAAAATATAATTTCAAGATCACTTGCAAGTCACCATTTCAGATTATATTTGTGAAACGTTACAAAAGCAATCATCCTACCTCAAGTCCCAATCCCGGGTCACATCCCAGTAGAACGAATATAATGAGTTTATGACACCTGAGAGAAGCCATAGTGGCCTATAGAAGTTTGTCCAACTATCCAGGAGGACGTGATATTTAAGGGCTGAAAGAAAAATCACTGGTACTGCAGTCGAATATTTTAAAGCTGAAACAGTAAGTAAACAAAGTTAATATAGTTTCCATGAAACAAAATGCCTTATATGAAGCCCCCCCCCCCAAAAAAAAAAATACCATACGAATTGTTAGCCTGAATACCAACTAACAAGCTAGCACATAGATTAGAGGAAAAGGAAAGGAAATTCCAGAGCAAATTCACCATTAAAAAGAGTTGTTTTCTCCTTAGTATCCTTGTATTGTCGAAGACACTGAAATAATCGGAAAATGTAAGGCAAAACTAGAGCTATAGGGATCCCAATGGAGTGGCTGCCGCAAACAGAGTCAGCTTCAAACCATGCTATAGTGGCAACCTGCACACAAAATATCTTGTAATAAGCCTCATAGGACAATCATTTGTAGCAAACAACATTAAAAAAAGTAAGAAGTGGTTTTCATAATAACACTGTAAGAGGATAGAAACCGCTACAAGTTAAATTTTGCAGGTTAGGTTTGTCTATATATTCTTCTTTCCTTATATAGTTTCTTCTTTCATTATATAGTTTCTTTTATAGCTGTATATTATATTCTTCTTTCCTCATTTAGTTTCTTTCATAGCTGTATATCCCTTGATTATATCTCTAAGATTTTCATTATTGTCTAGGCCAAAGATTAAGGGATCTGATTATATTTATTAGATCCTAGAATTAAGGGATTTGATCCTTCTTGATGTATATATATATTGTAACTCTCTTAGTGAAAAGGAGGAAAAACATTTCAGAATTTCTCTTGTATTATCTTGTCAAGGTTAGGCAGTTCAAATTAAAAGCTTGAAAGGTGTGCTTATAGCGAGGCACATAATCAAATAACATGTAAGAAAAATTCATAAAATCAATATGAGGTCATTTTAAATTGAATCTACTAGCAAGCAGGACTTGTAAAGGAACAAAACATTGACCTGGCGATGGACCATTCGACAAACTGAACGCTCCAGATCTGAGAACACCTGCACAAAGCTGGCATTTATAAGAATATCAAGAAAGTACAGCAGCACTTAAATATTCAACAAACATCAAGAAACCATTTCCTTATCTGTCACTCTGAATCCAGCATCAATTATTGATAATTATTTGTTACAACTATATAATATTCTCTCCAATATTTCTTCAGATCATGCATCCATAATAATCAAGTATTTGATTCCAGATAGGAAAGAAATAAAGTCATTATGAATAATTGTCCATCACAGATACTGCAGTGAAATCCAAATTACACACTTCATCAGCTAGTTCAAAGCTGATTGTCCAGCAACATGGAATCCTTGCATATAGAAAAGTAACCCACACTAAATAGAACCTTTACTGCAATCATCAACCTTTTTCTATTAAATTCCTAAACTCTTATTTTAAAATCCACCACAGATGACATCATTGGCAATAAGAGAAAATAAAACATACCTTTGACATGGAGGTCAATATATCAGCCACAAAGAAGTCAGCAAATGTAATAGCCTGTAACAACAGTGGAAACATAAATAAGTGTGATAAAAAACATTTAAACACAAAACTTGAACTACATTTGCAATCAAAGAGAAAAATCCTCTCCCAAGCATTATATCAATGAGTTAATTGTCCAATAGTGCTCATTCTAGTTTCCTATTAGGGAGGTTATGATGGGTACGACTTAAGGAGTCTGGCATTTTGGTCAAATAAAGTTGTTACTACAACTATTACCAAGCATCCATGGAGTTCCAACCCAATTAATATTCATAAAATCAGACAAGACTTGGATCTTTGGCAATTAGCTACAAGCCACCAAAATTTTTGGTGCTTAGTCAAGGAGCTTTTTAGGTCTTGATTATTCGATTTAGAAGTCCACTATGAGGTTGAAAATTGGCATGAATTAAGCACAACAAAAATTAATGAGACAAGAAGTCCCAAAAAGGTTTTCCAACTTGCCTGTAATGGGAAAACTATCCGCCAAAGAGTCCTTAGCAAGTAGTAGCGGGATGACAAGTAAAAAATATCAAAGGGGAATATCAAAACCAAAGAAACAGCACAGTATAATAAGACCTGCAAAAGAGAAAAAAATTAACCGAATGTATTTTCTATATACCAGTGATGATCAAGAAATATGGAGGTTTACTCTTGACAATGCAATATATGATAGTAGGACGTTATTGTTTCATCATATAGTCATGATACTCAGAAAACATTTTTTCACTTGTCATCCAACTATTATTTCTTGTACCAAATTATACCAAAGGCAAGCCATAACTATATCTTCTCAATCCTGAGAGAATTGTTTAGTTTGTTTTTTCAGCATAGTAACTATTTTAAAAGTTCACATATATTATCTTCACCATGTTTCACATTACAGTTGAACAAACTAAAAGACTCATCTGATTTTTCTCTATGCATGGGTGACTTATGAATAATTTGGCATGTGATGACATTACAAGTTTAGGTGAGACCACTACCAGAGGACCACCCTTTTACAACTAACTAAACTGACAAACTTTCGATTGTTTATGGCACTCATACTCAAGTAACTTACCCTACTTAGTAAACTATTTAAAAGTGATAAGGTCAACAAAGATGAATTGACAATCACCACGATGATTCTATGAAATGAATCTAATATATATATATACACACACATATATCTTTCCATCAAAAATGAATTTCTTCCATTCAAAAAGCTAAACTTGTGCACTTGATTGCTAATGTAGGGGAACCGGAAGTCCTCTTGAATCATAAACATGTTATTGCAAGAAGTCTTTTTGCAGTGATGGAAATGAAAATAGAACCCGTAATAAATCACTATGTGAACAAAAGAACTTGTCAGTAAAATATAAGATCATCTATTACACTGGTTGTGATGCAGCCAACGACACTTCTCCATGAGAATATAGATAAAGATATGCTGTCATGCTAGTAGGGACGATGATAGTCATCCATGTGGCAACCTGCAATGATCAAAATGGCAAGTTTTCCTGAGAAAGAGCATGTCAAAACAATAAAAATAAATCACATTAGTTAGAAGAAAATCTAAATTATGACATACTAAATAATTTCAACATAAGAGAAAAGAAAAGGAAAAGACATGATACAATACAAAAAAAGTTATTCCTCTATAGGGGACATTTTTCTGCTCAAATAACACATTATGTGCCACATAACGCATTTTGATCATTTAGTGCTGGCTATCATATATCCAACAGGTAACTGGAGTCTGGATCATTAACAAACCACAGCAGGCTATATAAATTCCAACTATGACAGATCTAACCATTAATTTTAAGATACAAAACCTTCCATATTTCTCTGTGAGTAAGATGATTTTGGTCCAGATCAAAAATTTTGGCATAGCTGATGGTAGACTGTGCAAAAACCCACAAATTAACTCCCCAAAGCCAAACCATCATAGTCTGCACAACCAAAACCAAAAGCATGTGAAATATTTACTCACTGTAGAAAGAACTAGATTAATATAGTCTAGTGTCACTCAAAACAAAGATAACTAACCACAAGAAGAAGAGGATTGTAATACAAAAATGCCTCGTAAAGAAAAAGGTCCCGCAAATTCACACTCATTCTCATAACAGAATCCCATCCAATCTACAAAAATTCAAAAATATCCATTATAGAACATGATCTTGTGAAAGCAGGTAATAAATACCACTTATAAGCAAATCGAAGAACATAAGACTCACCTTGCAGCAAATAAAACCCCAGAGAAAAAACAACAGTACCTGTACGAAGCAATTAACCTCATTTAGCATTTCCAAACACCTCAATACAAGAAAAAGCAAATGGTGTGCCAAACAAGTAACCGCAAAAACCTTGAATCTCCATAACAATATTGGAGAAGGCATTATTGCTGCAGTAGTCATCGGTAAACTAGCAATTTTCAAATCATTCGACCCCGTAGAATGTAACAAACCTTCCATCTCAACATTTCCCTCTTCCTTATCTAACAGCACACAGATAAATCATTATATCTACAATTATTTTTCTGAAAACAACACACGGATAAATAAAAAAATGACGGATTAAATTCAACATCTGTATCTAAAACAGCATTAAGATAATCTTATTATTATTGCTACCAAGATCAAAGACGACAGGTCGGCTACCAGACTTCCTTAAATGCGGACTTTTGCTAGGCGGAATCACTTGACCTCCAAACATAGATTTAATTGCTGATGCTATACAAAACTGCAGAAAAAAAACTATAAATTAATATAAGAATATAGCAACAGACTACATCTACTAAAATACGAACAAAAATTAATTAATTTATCAACGATCGATTTGAATGCTTAGAATTAAGTGAAATTGGATCTAAGCTAAATTGTTAATGCATTCGCATAAAAATAACAAGAAAATGTGAAATTATATTAAAAAAAGAAATACAATGATAAAATTAACAATAAATAACAAATAAATGCGGCTTGAAGTAAACAAGAAATCTACATTGCGAAAATTGGAAAAATTAGATGATTAATTAAATAACTGAAGCAGTGATTAACGTTAAGCTAAAATTAGAGTGAAAAATCAGATCTAAATTTAAAACTAAAAATGAAAATTAAACGGTACTGAACTGGATTAAGTGATTAACAGCAACGGCAAGATGAACGTGAAAATTTTGGATTACGAGAAATTCACAGAGAGAGAGTTGATTAATTGATTACAGAGCGATTGATTAAAGAAGAAACTGAGGATTTGGATCTAAAATGGATTAGAAAGGGAAAAATTGAGATCGAGAGAGAGACTTACGGAGGAAGGGGGTGATTATTGTTAATTATATTTTTGAGATTATATTTATTTATTTGTCTTGTTTGTTGGAGGGATTTTTGAGTGCGAAAAAAGGAAAGGAGGGAGGGGTGTTCAGAAGTCAGAAACCGATTGAACCGGACCGGTTCAAGCAAAACTAAACTAAGTGTAAATTGTAAACAGATTTAAAACGAAAATTTCTCTTTCAAGCCCTAATCAATACCTTTAACTCTCAGCCGCACGCCCTTCCTCTTCCCTGACCATGCTCTCTCGATCTTCCCAGCCTCTCTAAAACTCTCTGCCGTCTCCCCCGCCTCTCTGTCAAAAGGTAGGGTTTAGGGTTCAGGTCTTTATAATTATGTCAAAAAGGAAAGGTATAGAACATCCTATTTGCACCAATAGTCATGTATTCGAATATGTTGGGACCAATCTTCACCGTTAATTTGATCAATGAGAAAGAAATTGATTTGTTGCACATGACCTCATGAACTCAGCGGTGAAACCGGGTGATCTTCCTGGCCCGTCTGTTACCTGGTTAATAAAGACAAAAAGCCGAACCGAACCGGTTCGGTTTGAACCTGTTTCGGGAAATCTGCAAAATTAGAAAAACCGGTTCGGTTGGGTTTTTGATCCAGACCGGTCCGAACCCGGTTTTGAACACCCCTAACCAACACTGGTAAACCGACTATTTCATTATGTTTGATACTGCAAGGATTAATTAGTTTGTTCTAATAAACTATAAGGACTAAAGTGTAATTTACTCAAATATAAAACAACAAAAACCTTAAACCCTAGAATAAAACCCTGCCCTTCTTTTCTCGGAGAGAAACAAAACGAAAAGTAGAAGGAAAGAAAGAAACCCTTCTTTTTTTTGTTACTAATCACTTCCTTGCTGTGTTTTTCAGGGTTTAGCATACAACAGCCTGCAACAAGCTCCAGGGATTGCATATCGTTTTTTGCTTCTTGCTCTTATTGCTGCTGATTATTTATATTTTGACTAACCTACAGTTTTTGCTATATTTATAGTACTATATAGATATATAGAGAGAAAATTTTGAGTGAATTTTTACAGATGGCGATGGATGGAAGTTTCAGTCTTGAATCGGCTCTGGAAAGGTTCCTTACTCGTTGCCCGAAGCTTGCGACGATTGACAAGCTCCAACGTTTTGTAGAAGCGGTACTTCACTCGACTTGTTTTTCTTTTTTTTTTTGTTTACATGAAATTTGGTGTTTTTTTATGTGTTCTTTGGGTGCTAATGGAATAATAAAACAAAAAGATATTATGGTTTTTTGTTTTGTTTTGTTTTTTTGGGGTTTGGCAGGGGCATACTGTGACGGAAGAAGAAGTGGTGAAGTTGTTGGCAGAGCTGTTTCTGAACCCTAATTATACTATCCCTTTGATTGGTTCTTTTCGGCCGGTAGCTCGAAAGATAGTAGATCAAGCTGTGGCTTTGCTTAGGAACTGCAATCTAAGTTCTGATTCAGATGATATAGAAGGGGATTTTGTTGATGCTGATGTTCTTTATGTTATTGAGCACTATGAACGGAGTGGGAGGGGTTTGGAGCTTCACGAGCTTGCTTGCCTGGCCTTTTGTCGTGCCCTTGACTTGGACCATTCTCTATTGGGGTAAGGACATGTACATGCTATTTACTGTTACCTTGTGCTTCACTTCTTAAGACGTGAATAATTAATGATACAAAGCAACAATTTCTTGATGTCTAAAAACACATGTTCAAGAAGGACAACAGGGTGCTGCACCCTGGAACTGAGGCAGTATACTTGAAAATGCCTTGACGAAGACAAAGTATAGAAAACAGGAATATAATCAAATTAGCCAATGAAATCTAGAAGATATTTAAACTGTGTCAAGAAGCTTGAATAACCACAGCTTTTTGTCATTGATGGATTCAATATGGGTGCAATGGATGCAAGTATCATCGTTCCATGCCTCATAGCACAAGGGTTTATGAAGTTTTTAGCTTGCCATTGCTAATTGCCCCTTTATGTAAAGACAAAAAGGCTTACATCCTATAAAACTGAAGAAACCATTACTAGTAGGTATTTAAGTATGAGCATATGCCATGAATCTTAACGTTGATTTATACTCTCAACGTTGAAAAGTTCTACCTGGAAAATTAAATTTGTTGTACTCTTGCATATTTTTAGAATGATGAGTTCATATCGATAACACCCCCCGCCTGACGTAATTATGGCCTTGCCATAGACAAGTTTTGATTCAAGTGTTCCATATAACTCATACAGATTTTGCCATCATTTCCCCCACGTACAAGATTAACCTTTTCACCTGAGTATCCGTGTAATTATTCTGCTCGAACCTTTTGCTGAATCTGCTGAAGTGGATTGTGTTGGTGCTGCAGCGCTGTTGTAAACTTACACCTAAAGAACTGTTTGATATATGATATGGTTGCTAATTTGAGACTTGCAGTGCTCTTTTAGTTATGCTGGTTTATGAGATACAGACATGGTACTTGGTGCAGGTCTGTCACAACTTACTTTAAGTTTGCTCCGCCTCCGTTTGAACGCATATCGAGGAACAAAGTAGTTTCTGAGGATCAACTGTTCCAGGTATTTACCATAATTTATATTTTATCAAATATCAATCGAAATCTTTGTTCCATTACTAGTTTGAAAAATAAACTCTGATTCTGTTTGTGTCTCAATTCATCGAAGACATGCTTCTGAATAACAATCGGTTGCCATCCTTGAGGTCTTGTTACTGGTTGGTTGTCTTGCATCTCTATTGAACTTCATATATGTGGTAGTGTAGCCTTCTCTTTCCCCTAAATTAAGAGAACTTGTCATTTATTAAATGAGGCCACGATATACATGATGGTAAAGCAGAGTTGTAAACAATGCTGTGTTTGATGCTAAATTGTTGTTTTGCATCTGTAAACTGAAATAGTTCAAAGGTTTTTAGAATGGTTACATTAGCTGCTTTTGACTTTAATTTCCCTGTTCATTGAGAAGGATCCCTTATTCTTCTAGTTTTTCTGCATATCATTCCTAGAAAATATTTGTTGGAATCATTTTAATTGCTATTATAAGTAGACTAAGGATTATTGTGGATGTGCTAACTATGCTTTACTGTTGAGTCTTGAAATGGTTGTTTTCAGTTTTGAAGCTGTTATAGACTTCTATAAGGGGTACATCTAGGAAGGTAGATATATTTCCACTTCTCTTGTCCTTGACCAGAGAAAATCCAAAAATCTAGTAACTTAATTACACCTTTAATTATCCTAGGAAGATATGAACTGTGTATTTTCTGCATTTTTTAATATTTGATGCTATTTTTTTTCTTGCATTTTTTTTATAGCCCATAGGCATCTTTTTAAGATGAAAGGAACACCTATACAAGCATGGCTCTATTGGAAGACAAGAAAATATGAATTAATGATGAAAAGGAATGGCTATTTAATAGGGAGAATAAATCATCATCTAAAAGACAATAGATAAATGACCTAGAGAGAAGCATGAAACTACAATAAAGAGCAATCTAAAAGGAACGCTCCAACAATCCCTTGTGAGTCAGAGAGATTGGAGGAACATTCCTGCAAAACTCTCAGATGCATCATCTGAAAGACACTGGTAAAGTAAACGACATAGAGAGAAGATAAATTTAGAGCAATCTAAAATGAATACTCCCGCAAAATCATCATATGCATCATTTAAAATAATAAACGACCTAGAGAGAAGCTAAACTTAGAGAAATCTAAAAGGAACACCCATGCAAAACCCCCAGATACATCACCTAAATGAGGCTAGTGGTTCTATCCCATAAAAGTCATGTATTAGGAAATGGGTAATAACTGGTTATGGTCATATAGAAGAGTGGGGTATTAGAAGCTAAATTTAGAGAATCTTATCTTCTTCATTGTTCTTGTATGAAATGGTTGCTCTAATTTGTTTAATATGCAGTTTTGCAGTGGAACCCAATGAAAATAGTTGAATTTACTGCTTTGTCGTTGCAAGCCAAAAGCTCAGCTTGTTGTACCTAGTAGTGATCACTTCTCGTGTTAGGTTTTGTGCTAAATTGAGTATGTCTCAATAAGTATTCCTAGTTTTGATTGATTTTTCTTAAATTATGTTAGCCTTAATGATGGTGTGGAATGGCATGAAAGGATCCATATTGCTGACCCCAACTAGTTTGGGATCGAGGCTTGGTTTTTGCTTTTCAATGTTGCAAGAAAGGAGTAGTGCCCTTTTGTTTGATTTTTTTCACGTCAGAAGTTCACAAAATGTATTGCTTTGGGGTTAATATGATACTTCTTCTGTTTTGTCAGGCTGCAAATCATTACTTACTTGCTGTGAGGATATCATACCGCCTCCTCCTTATGCAACCTGAGTTCTTTTCTGAACTGTGGAACTGGTCCTGTTTTTTGGACCACGTAAAGAAGTTAGTAAATCTTGATCTGGTCCATGTTGCCAAGGATGCAAAGGCGATCGCAGATATAAAATGGTGTGGGATACAAATTCTGTGTACAATTTTGGGAATGAGTGACAAAGCAGTTGAAAATTTTGGTGTTGGAGCTGAGGAAGCAACTTTGTGTTTGTTGCGGTTGGTTCTTGTAAATGTTGTAGTGTTTATGCGTTTAGTTTTTTTCAGCCTTCTAAGTTGCTTGTCTGCTGCTTTAATTTTCAGCTGGGAGGAGTTTTGTCAGGATGTAGCTATAGAGAAGTTTTGCTTATGCGTTGGATCTTCTGAGCAGACTAACTTTGGTTCTTTCACTGGAGGCATCAAGTTCAGTCAACAAAACTTCCTAAAGTCTTGTGGTCTTAATTCTCTGATATCATCACATTGTCATCAGATTGAGCCAGTGATTAAGAGTCGAAGGGTGGTGACATGGTAGGTATTTACCAAACTGAAATTATAATAAATTATTCTTTTGTTTACATGATGAAATGATTTTTTCAACAATAATATTCTTACATCAGTTTGTGATAATAAATGGTAATGGCTTTGTAATGATATTATTTAAAGTCTCTTTCAGAAATTTATGCATTGATTTTTTGGTTTTACCATTTTGGATTGTTCTGGACCCTGTGGTTCAAAAACTTGACCATTTCTATATTTATTTTTAACATAGTTTTTGTGAGTTCACTTTCTGATATTGGTCTCTTCCAATTCAGGGATGAAAGGTCAACTGCCTATCCATTTGTCGTAACATCTATGATGAGTAAAGGCTTTGAGATGGTGCTCTTGGCAGTGAGTCAAAAATGGCCTGTGCTACTGTATGGCCCCCCTGGGGCTGGGAAAACTGCTCTCATTAACAAGTTGGCTCAGGATGCTGGGAATCAAGGTACTTAACTAGTTAAAGTTAGAATTCCCCCAAGTTGACATTTTCATTCGTTGACCTGCTTAGTTAAGAAATTAAAGAAGAAATAAATAACTAAAAAGGAGAAGAGGAATAAGATGAAGTAGTAGGTGATATGAGAGAGAGGAAGAAAAAGAAGTGAAGAAAGGTTGTAGGCACAACTTTGTTGCCTCTTGAGCTATATACATGTGTGTATGTGTGTGTGCAATCACATGGTTGCCTCTGACAGCATTAATCTAGCTAAATGCCACTGACTTCTCCCTTGAACTTCTGGCCCTTTCTGGTTTTCAAACTTTCCTGAGATGTGTGTGGGCAATCCAATTAGTACCCCTGGCAACATTATTCTAGCTAAATGCCCATGACTCTCCCCCTTGAACCTCTGACCCTTACTGCTGTTTAAACCTTCCTGAGATGCCCACCAGGTCTTTGTGAGTATCCTTAACATTATTATGTCTTAAGTTTCATGGAAGTTCCAAACTGTATTGTTGTTAAATACTATACTATATGATGAAAAAGGGGGTGAATACATACAAAAAGAAACAGATGAATCATGTAAAAGAGCCACATAAAATTTCTAGTATTAAATTGCCCAAGAAAGCTGCAATAATTGACAACAATGCCAACATAATAAGTTTGATCTAACCATATCAACTGGACTGTTAACTTGAGTTTTTAGTCCATGTAACACTGCATTTTAATAAGAGAGGAACCTAACTTCTCAATGTTGATCATGTCATGCTGTAATTGCATGTCATTTGATAATGTCCTATGGATTCTAATACACTGAAACAGCAGTTGTATCGACTATATGCTGCTCATAATTTGAAATGCTGTTATAATGGCAACATAATGGGTATTAGTACTTGTCTTGCAGTATAGAATAAGCATGAAATGCTTCTTGTGCATGTAAATTTTCAATTGTTGTGTTCTTAAAAGCCAAACCGTTCTCTTCCTATTCTTCTTTTAAAAACTGAAAGATTGATACCAATTTGGTGTATTTTCATTTTAGCACCAGTTTGTGAAGAGTACTTGGGGGCTTAGTATGCATTGGAAGCAGTTGGAATGATAGAACACATCTTGTCACAGTTTGTTTTTATTAGGGGTTTTCCTCGTATGCTAGAGTGGGGAATTAATGGCACTAGAAGAAATGAGAGTGTTAAAGTTCTTGCTGTAATTTAAGAGAAGATAGAATGACATTTAAACTGTATTGATTTAAAGGGTTGACGCGGCACTTAGAGAAAACAAATTCTCTTCTATTTAAAATGCTTTATTCAAGTTCAAGAGATGTCTTAATTTTTAAGTACTAATCAAACAAATGACATTAGGTAGATAAATATGGAAGAAGAGGGTTCATGTACCCTGTCCTAACCAGTTCTGGAATACATTGTTTTGAGTTGAATTGTATGTGTGGAGTTTCTTGATATATCTAGCTGTTGGAAGAATACTGACACCCTGCATGTAGTGAACTTGTTGTCCCTTTGTTTTTTTTTTCATGAACTGCTCCTATCCTTTTCTTTGGTGCTGCTGACACTAATTTTTTATATTGTTTTTGGGGTCTTCTTTCCATCTTTCTGTCTCCATTTCTGTCCCATCCCACATTTAGTTCTATCTATTCACATGGATGATCAAATTGATGGCAAAACACTGATTGGGAGTTATGTGTGTACTGAGCAACCTGGTGAATTTAGATGGCAACCTGGGTCACTTATCCAGGTAGGTTTTCTTTTCAAAGAACTCCTACAGCTTAATTGTTTTGACTGTGATATGCACTTTCTACCCACTTGTAATGTGTTATATGGTTTCCAATTTCATTAGGCTGTTTTGAATGGATATTGGGTTGTATTTGAGGACATTGACAAAGCACCATCGGATGTGCAATCGATCTTGTTGCCTTTGTTGGAAGGTGAAATCACTTTCATTACTAGTCACGGAGAGGTAACTATTTGTTTCTCATTGTTATTTTCATACAGAGAAGTGGTCTTTAAACTCATATGCTCATCAAATAATGTCAGAACTTTAAAGCTGAATAAATACACTTCATTATTTTTTTTTTCCAAGGAGTTGAAACCATAAGCTATATGGTTATTTTGCATCTCTAGCTTCTATTATTTTTGTAAATGCAGTTTATTTTAAAGGTTCATTTGTAGACATTTTCTTAATGATGTCTTTATCTAGTTATCTCAGTTACCTTTTTTGTTCTCTCTCTCTCTCTCTCTCTCTCTGTTTTGAATAATGATGAGGATCTTGGACATTTTAGGAAATAAGGGTGGCGGAGAGTTTTCAACTATTTTCTACCATCACTACTTCCAAGAGTAATGTATCTCACACAGCAGAAGGTTTGTACTAGGAGTCATTGAATATGCTCAAATATGCTCTGTGGCCATCTGTCCATAATTGTAGTTGGAGTACAGTTGGCTGAACCAGAGATTTCAGTTGCAGGTGGAAGTTCACTTAGCACACTTTGGAGGAGAGTGATGATTGGACTGCCAAGTAATGATGACTTGGAAAATATAATGAAAGCGTGGTATCCAAGTTTGGGACCTCTCACCGGAAGACTCATAGGTGGGATGTATGAAATGTTAAGGAATTTTCAGTTCCAGATTATGGATCACTTACAGTAATTTTGTTTTGGCAGAAACAATGGAAAGAGTTAATCCTTCTCCATCTGGAAATTCTGCCTGCTTAAGCTGCCTTAACAGGTTCTCATTAAGGTAATGGATGATGCTTACTGCTCAATGCATATATTGCCTTGTATAAACCAATCAGATTATTGTAACCGGCTTTTGGATCCTGATGGCAGGGACCTCCTTAAATGGTGCAAACGAATAGCAGAATTAGGTTTGAATGGGGATATGCTGACAGCTTATCAGTGCCATCTTATCTATCAAGAGGTCTTTTTTGTAAAATGCATCTTGCCTTGTTACTATTTTCCTTTTCTTTTATTTCCTTCTATCTAGATGAATTGCATGATCTGAACTACAATTAATGAGTGCCGTTGGTTTCTACCTTTAGGCTGTAGACATATTCGCGTCCTTTTCAGGCCCTTCTGAAAATCGACTCACTGTAATGAGAGACATTGCAAAGTTGTGGGGAGTTCCCATCTCAGAGGCTGGAATCCTTTATCCTTGTAAACCTGAAATTCAGGTACTTGTTGATTTATATGCTATTAATTTCTGACATTTTAGGAGTTGCTACTTGTTACACTCATGTCTGGAGTCAACTGCAGAATTTGTTCACAGAATTAAGAATTGGTCGAGTTACCCTTCAACGCACTGAAACTGTGGTTAGTGAAACAATTTGAAATTGTCTCAATCAGTTATGTCTGTTGTCTGCTTCGCTACTGACATACATACATACATACATACATACATATATATATATATTATATTTGATCCTTTCAGGTGCATGGCCAAGAGAGACTTGTTGAGATGCGGAGTTCTTTGTATGTGCTCGAGCAAATAGCTTGCGCTGTTAAGTACAATGAGCCCATTCTCTTGGTTGGTGAAACTGGAACAGGAAAGACAACACTTGTACAAAATCTAGCCATGATGCTGGGTCAGAAGCTTACTGTTTTGGTATGTCATAGAGGACTTCTCGCTCTCTCTCTCTCTCTCTCTCCCTCTCTCTCTCCCTCTCTCTAGCTTCAAAGCTCCATGCTGAGTGAATATTGAGTTCTATATATAGCACATAATATGATAAAGTTTGATAAAGTTTGTTTTCTTTTCCAGAACTTGAGTCAACAAAGTGATGTTGCTGATTTGTTGGGGGGATTTAAGCCCATAGATTCACTATCTATATGTATTCCTCTGTATAAGGAGTTCGAGATTCTATTTTCCAAAACATTTTCGATGAAGGTATTTTTATTTTCAGGGAAAAAAATATCTGCTTCCTATTAAATGTCTACATAAATAACTCGTGCCTCTTGTATGTTCTTGTCCAGGAAAATGATAAAATTTTTGCTTACTTACAAAAGCAAATGAAGAACAAGAACTGGAAAACTTTATTAAATGGATTTAAAAAGTATGTTGATAATTTCCAAAAAAAATTACAGACAGAAAGATCTGGGTCTGGGAAGAAACGAAAAAAACCTTTGGATGAAAATATCAGAGCTTGGGAGAGTTTCTCTGTAAAACTTGACGCTGCTCTTCGTCAAATCGAAGCTTCATCTGGAATGCTATTTTCATTTGTAGAAGGATCCTTTATAACTGCTCTTAGAAATGGGGAGTGGATTTTGCTTGATGAGGTGAATTTGGCTCCACCTGAGACCTTGCAAAGAGTTATTGGTGTCCTTGAAGGAGAATATGGGTCACTTTGCTTAGCTGAAAGAGGGGATGTTAGTCATATACCTAGAAATCCTAGTTTCCGTATATTTGCATGCATGAATCCTGCAACTGATGCTGGGAAGCGAGACTTGCCATACGCATTGCAGAGTAGATTTACAGCATACTTTGTCCATGATGTGTTGGATAGAGATGATTTGAAGTTATTTATTAACAAATTTATGGAGGAAAGCATATCAAATATTGAACTTGAAAAGAAAATAATTGATTTCTATGAAGCAGCCAAAAAGAACTCTGAAGAAAGGCTGCAAGATGGGGCCAATCAGAAGCCACAATACAGTTTAAGGTCTTTATACCGTGCACTAGAATATACCAGGGGGGCAAAGGGAAAATTTGGATTTCCAAAAGCAATTTATGATGGATTCTGCATGTTCTTTCTTACTATGTTGGACAGACCTAGTGCCAAGATTATGAAAAAGATGATAAAGGAGAAATTGCTGGGAGGAAATAAACCTTCACCTGTACCTTTTGATGCTTACTTGAGGATTACAAAAATCTCTGGTTTTGATGATTTATATAAGAATTATGTTCTAACGAAGAGTGTTAAGAAGCAACTTGAGAACTTGGCACGTGCGGTTTTTATTAAGAGATATCCTGTTCTGTTACAGGGTCCCACTTCTAGTGGGAAAACTAGCCTTGTCCAGTATCTTGCTGCAAGAACTGGGCATGAATTTGTACGGATAAATAATCATGAACATACTGATCTACAGGAATATTTGGGTTCCTATATATCCGATGCTCAAGGGAAGCTTGTATTTCAGGAAGGCATATTAGTTAAGGCTGTTCGCAATGGTCACTGGATTGTTCTGGATGAGCTCAATCTTGCTCCTTCAGATGTGCTGGAAGCATTGAATCGATTGTTAGATGACAATAGAGAACTCTTTTTGCCTGAATTGCGAGAAACTGTTCGAGCACATCCAAATTTTATGCTTTTTGCCACCCAAAATCCACCTACATTCTATGGTGGGCGTAAAATGCTTTCCCGAGCCTTCCGAAACCGTTTTGTTGAGGTTCATGTGGATGAAATTCCAGATGATGAGTTGAGCACAATAATAGAGAAAAGGTGTAAAATACCTGGAAGCCGTGCTAGGTTGATGGTTGAAGTAATGAAGGAGTTACAGTTTCACAGGCAGAGTAGCAAAGTTTTTGCTGGGAAACATGGATTTATAACTCCACGAGACTTGTTTCGCTGGGCAAATCGCTTGAGGGCTTTTGGAGATTCTAAAGAAGTCATGGCTGAGCATGGTTATTATCTTTTGGCTGACAGATTGCGGGATGAAAGAGAGAGGCATGTGGTTCAAGAAGTTTTGGAAAGGCGTCTACGTGTGAAAATTGTCAGAGATCACTTGTACAAGGTATCCTTCCATTGAGTGCATTTAAACTTGTTCATGGATATGCTGAATGCTTTTAAATGATTCATTCTAGTGTATTGAAACTAATAGAACTTCAAGTTGATTTGATAAATGATTTAGATCTAAGTAGTTCTTTGTTTTGCTTTAAGAAAGAAGGCTTCACTGGCACCAAATTATGTAAAAATTTCCATATAAATCCTTCACTGCACTTGCTGTTAAACATATACCCTTTTTTTGATGTTTATTGCACAAGCCTTGGTTGACCATATTATATGCAATATTTATCAGATAGTTGCCAAAAGTTCCATGCTTTTGCAATCTTGCCGCCTGCTAGCCAATAAGTTTGGTGTTATGAAGGCATAGACCAATGATGGTACACTTTAGGCATGACTTAATTGGAGTCTTCTTGAATTTGGATTTTTTTTTGCTGATCCTAATGTATGAACCATGTAAATTTCTAATGTGTTATGCTTTGACTCTTACCTATGTAATGTTTCTGTTGTGTTTCTTGATAGTCAACATATATTAAGGTGCATGTAATGTGGTGATTCATTCCATTCCTTTGTGCCTAAAGGATATTTGCCTTGTTTTCTGCTTTTTGCTTCCCTCAATATAATTCTACTATTGTTCCATCCTTTCAAGGGCCCTAACCTAAATGATTGGTTCAAAGATTCTTATTTTTAGTCTTATCTCTAATCAATTTGCTGTTTGTTTTATTCATTTCCTGATTTGTTCAGGAATCCGTTGCAAGGGAATCAGAATCAATTGGAAGCGATTTGCAGAGTTTGGGCGAGTATGAACTTATAAATTATGAACTCAAACATAAACACTTCCTTTCTTGATTTTTTCTTTAATTTATAATATGTTTCTTTCCAGTGTCATACTCACCCGAAGTATGAGGAGATTGTATTTCCTTGTCAAGCGTTGTTTTGAGTTGCGTGAACCTGTACTTCTTGTTGGCGAAACTGGTGGCGGGAAGACTACTGTCTGTCAGTTACTGAGTAGAGCATTGGGGTTAAAATTACACATCTTGAATTGCCACCAATACACCGAAACATCTGATTTCATTGGGGTTTGTGCTAATATTATTTGAGTGTTTTTAGATATATAGTTTTCAGTCTCCCCTTTTATATGCTCTTTGAAATTCAACTAATGAAATGTTTTATAGGGGTTCTTTCCTGTTCGAGAGAGATCACGACTAGCATCAGAATTCAAATATATAATTGAAAAATGGATGCTTTCAAAAGCTTATACCCACTTTGCTCAGGACTTGGTGAGAATTTTTTGAATGATGTATATGCTATAGACGGGAATCTTTTAGTAGTCCTTGATGAATTGATATTCCATCTTGTATTCCTTGGATGCAGGATCTTTCTTCTGATATTGGTCAGGCTTCTTCCACTCTTGATCACCTCAATCTAATAATAACAAGCTATAGACAAGGCCAAGTTTCATGTCCTAATGTCAGTGCGAAAGACATCGACACTCTTGAGCAGATGAAGTGGGACCTGACATGTTTACTTCAGAAGTGGCAAACAATATTTATGTGGCAAGATGGGCCTCTAGTGCAAGCAATGAAGGCTGGTGATCTGTTTCTTGTTGATGAAATTTCTTTGGCTGATGATAGTGTATTGGAAAGGTTGAACAGTGTCTTGGAGCCAGAGAGAAAATTGGTAGGTATCCATTTATCAGGGGCCTGAGTTTTTCTTTTGTTTTTTATTACAAGGAGGCTAAGCCCCAACATGCTATTGGCTGCTTTCCAACTGTTGGGAAAAGTGTTCATTATTCATCATCAATCATTCTTTTATGCTATTTTGCTCTTGGTTTTAGTAGAAGTTGTTTTGCATCATATTTTCTTTGATTAAATCAACAGGTTCTTATCTGATTTGATTTATAAGGACCATACTTTTACATGATTCTTTATGCTTGTTATGCATATCCAATTTACATATTTTGTTGCTGAGGCTTCTAAATGTACCTTTAAATGGAGCCCTCTAATCACCTCTTTTTTCTTTTGCAGTCATTGGCTGAGAAAGGAGGGCCAGTCATGGAAAATATTACTGCTCATGAAAATTTTTTCGTCCTTGCAACTATGAATCCTGGTGGGGATTATGGTAAGAAAGAATTATCTCCAGCTCTTCGCAACAGGTTCACCGAAATTTGGGTTCCTCCTGTTTGTGATTTAGATGAACTTGGAGATATTGCTTCAAAAAGGTATGTCCAATTAAGAAAGTTGTCCACTGGGGTGGTGCTTGCAAAACAAGATCAAAAGCTTTCATTCTCCAATTTCAATCCTTTTTTTTTTCTTGTCTGCAGACTTTCCAATCCAGAACTCTCATACATTGTGGGTGCTATGCTGAAGTTCTGGGAGGTAACTTTTGTTTGATACCCTTGTTGCTGCTTTGTCTTTGTTTTTGCTGATGACCGATGATGAATAGTTTGGTACTTTTGCTTGTCCAAGGAGTTGATGGTAAAATCTGTTTCCAATGTGACCCCTACTCCTTCTGTGTGTGTTGTACATTGACATTTCCTATTGGTGGGGGTTGGACACTTGAAACCTCTTTAATTGAAGAGATACCATTTCTTCATTTTGGAAGATATTGTTGCATTGGAGAAAATCCTCTCCTTAGATTGGTCTTAATACCTTGAAAGTTTTGATATTTGTGGCTCAGGTGGTAGGTTTCTTTTATGTTTTTCACTTGATGAGATTCAGCACCTTCAAACTTTGTGCTTGTGTTTTTTCCCAAGAAATCCTTTAGAGTTTCCACCTTGTTTGGTGACAAATTTATTAATGATTATGAACATGGGTTTCTCCGCCGCTTCTTTTGTCAGACATGTAGCTTGTTATTGGTAATTAATTCTGTTTTTTTTTTGGGATGAGGTTGCCCGGATCAATGAAATGTTCTGGATTGATTTTAACTTTGCCATATGGTCATGGCTGTTATTTTAGTTTTTCCTATCATGAAATCTTGAGATGGTGCTTGGCTTGTAGTTTTTAGGAGTTTTTTTTTTTTCCTGTTCTATATAGCAGCTACTCTTTTTTAGTTAAATGAATCTATATAGCTTTGAATTGCCTTTACATGCTTTTAAACTGAAGGTGGAGTTGCTTATTGTTTTTTTCTCTAGCATCTTGTTTGGCTTCATGCTATTGTGGTTAGTATGCAGATGATGATTTGATTTCTGTATTTTACTTTAAATGATATATTCATTTAAAATAGTTATTTCATGTTTGCTACAGTGGTTCAACAAGCTAGAGAAAGGGAGGGCGCTCACTGTGAGAGATCTCCTCTCTTGGATTCAGTTTATTATGGTGACCAAAGAAGGTTTAGGACCTGATTGTGCATTCCTCCATGGGCTTTTCCTTGTTTTACTTGATGGAATAAGCCTAGGTAATTCTTGTTATGCGAATATCAACTGTGTTTTCTCATTCTTCATCCAGTAGTAGGTCGAATATTTGTCAAGATAGTCCCTTCTTTTTTCTGTCAACTGCATTTTCTCTTCCTTGGTCTAGTTAGAAGGTTTATAGTCTTGAAATTCATAACTTTTCATTTCAAATGGAACACAATAATAATGAATGTTACTTTAATAGTTATAATGTGATGTGAACTAAACTTTGTTTCTATTTTCCCTTGATATGTCTTGAAAGGCTTAAATTTCCTTTTAATGTTTTCTTTTGTTTTTTTATTCAATTATATGCTGTTCTGCCGTTCTTTTGATTATAATGGTTTTCATTTGGTGGTTTGGGGAGGAAGAGAAGAAATCCCATTTTGTTTTTGGTTCATTGGGAAGAATTAAACTGAAGAACTAGTTTGTTCTTAACCTTTAACCTCACACCTCACCGAGTTTGCAAGTTAGGAATTGTAATTTTTAGCTGCCGATAATGTTCTATTAATCTGTTATACATTTTCAACTGAATCTCATTCAAATTATATTTTTACTGATGCTTATTCAAAAACTAGTGATTTAACCTTTAATTATGATATCTTTCATACAGTCTACACTTAAGCAAAGCTGTCAAAGTTAGAAAGGATGGTGTAGCAGCATCGTAGTATTTTCAATCCACTAGATAGAGGAATTAACATGGGTCAAATCTTTTATATGTTTCAACTGTGAAGTCAAAACTTTGGAAGTGTTCACTTGCTCTTCTTGATTTATATCAATTGGTCTTTTTTTGGCTCAATTTTCTAAGAGGCTAGGCTTCACATTATTTGGCATTTCTTGTACAATCAATGTGTCACAATTCCCTCCGGTTGTCCTCTCGTAGCATTTTCATTTGTTTGAGTTTTCAGGTACTGGTATTTCCAGAAAGGATGCAGGATTATTTAGAGAGACATGCCTGTCTTTTCTTTTGAAAGAATTGAAGGTGTGTTAAGTACTGGTTGCTTTTGGCTGAATACAACACCTATTTGGCTTCTCTAGTGATTAGTGCAAATATAGCATATCTTCATTTTCTTTATTTCCATCACTGACATCTGCATATCGCATTTGGTAACCTTTCATGTGCTTAGAATGATCTAACCAAAAATTTGAATAATATATTTTTAAGAGATGGCATTTGCTAACCTTTCTCAAGCACTAGAATAAAAATTAATTGTTGTGATGGATATATCCACATTATTTACAATTTGATGATAAAGAAACCTTCAAATTAATTTATTATTACACATGTCTATATAAAATGACAACAATCAAAATCCTAACAAAAACCGTGGAACATTCTCACTGAATTTTAATTTTAAATCTAAGTTTATTTTTTTAAGTAATTTTACTTTTGTTTGTAAATTTCTAGTTATTCCTCTTTATATAATTTAATTACTAGTTCACTCACACATTCATTGTTGATTTTCTTTTTATAATTAAGTGGTTCAAATTCATGAAAATAATTACACGTGCTTGTATTCTTTTTCACCCATAAAAAGCAAGTATAGCCTCTTCATCGCTTGAGGATATATTTTATTTATACAAATAAGTTATGCTTTCAAAATATTTCTCCGGAGTTTGATTTTGGATTCAATTTTAACGACTTGAGTTAATCATTACACTTGTTAACTTTATAAACCAAATAGCGAAGAAGGTGCGATGGTAATCCATGATTATCATTGTTGTGTATAAAATAACAAACTATGTTGAAACATTTGGTTAGACTAAAATAATCCTAAAATAATGAATTGATCTTGCAATTAAGATACCTTCAAGCAAAACAACCTACCATTATAACAAGTGATAATTTGAAAGAAATGAATGAATTTTCTTTCTACCAAGTTGTTTGTTGTGTACACAAGTCCCTATTTATGGCTATACAAGAGAATAATGTTGTGACCACTGCTGCAAGTTGTAAGGATGTTTTATTTCTGCTGTCACAGGAGGATAGTAATCTACATGAACTTTCATTTATTGAAAATTATGGTTGGGGAGATCTTGGAGAAACTGGCAATATTTCATGCAGTGATGATATGCAGTGTGACAATAGCTTTGGTATAGATCCGTTTTACATTGAAAAAGGTAAGTTATATGAATCATATGTTGTCTTCTTATTTAGATAGAAATGTTTTCTGCTTGCAATACCGTATTTGTTTTGAGGAACCTGTAAACACTTCAGGTATCATCAAATATATTGTTCTATATTTTTTTCTGCAGTATAGTTCTCTAATGGGTTGCAACTATTTCATTTCCTTCAATTTGATCTTGTTAAACTTTTTCTGAATCTTCAATCAGTTTATATGTATCATTTTTTTTTTCAAATAGCATGCTGTATGTTTTTGTCATCAATGCTTATCTGGTCAGGGTTTATCCTTGTGCAGTTATAATACCTTGGCAACTTATGGGTTATGTTTATAGGTTATGAAAAATGTGAGGCTGGTGGTTTTGAATTTTTGACACCAACAACACGAAGAAATGCTTTGCGTGTTTTGCGAGCTATGCAACTTCCAAAGCCTGGTACGTTTTGCAGTATTGTTAAGTGTTTTTGTATACTCATTCTGCTAAACCAAGTCAACAAAAAAGGTGAACTGCACTGCTTCCATATCCTTCCATATGGTGTTTTGCAATGCTTAACTTTATTTTTTGCATGCTTTGTAGTTTTACTGGAAGGCAGTCCTGGTGTTGGTAAGACAAGCTTGATTATTGCCTTGGGAAAATATTCTGGGCACAAAGTTGTCCGCATAAATTTGTCTGAGCAGGTTTGTGATTCTTTATATGAATTTTTGTTTGTCTACACCATCCCCCTTCTTTATATTACTTGATGTCATCCCTTTGCTGTTTGTGGGTTTACTATGTTAAAAGTGATAGTTTAATGTTGCTTGATGTGCAGACTGACCTAATGGATCTGCTGGGAACGGACCTACCTGTTGAAAGTGATGAAGGGATGAAATTTGCATGGTCTGATGGAATCTTGCTACAGGTCTAAATTTTGACTTCAAAAGCCTTTTGCATTGCTAGTAGTTTGTAAAACATATTTAATTAAGAAATTGTGAAATTGCACTTTTGCAGGCTCTAAAGGAGGGTTGTTGGGTTTTGCTGGATGAGCTTAATCTTGCCCCACAGTCTGTCTTAGAGGCACTACTATGACCCTTCTCGTTAATTTTTTTTGTTTTACTTTTTCCCCTATTTATTCTTTATACTGCTTGCAAGTTGACACTGATTTGATGACATTTGTTCTTATCAGGGCTTGAATGCTATACTGGATCATCGTGCCGAGGTCTTCATTCCAGAGCTTAGCCTTACCTTTAAATGTCCATCATCTTTCAGAATATTTGCATGTCAAAATCCTTTTTCTCAAGGTGGTGGCAGAAAAGGCCTTCCCAAATCCTTTCTGAACCGTTTCACTAAGGTTTGTTTTGATGTTTCCATCGCTGTTCTGCAAGTCTCATATGTGTAGAAATAGTGGATGTGGATGCATCAGATGGTTCATTTTTCATTTACTTAATGTTGGTTTCAGGTGTACATAGATGAGTTAGTAGAAGGTGATTATCTTTCCATCTGTAATTCGCTTTATCCCTCCATTCCAAGACCCTTGCTTTCAAAACTGATTGTCTTCAATAAAAGGCTACATGAAGACACTATGTTATATCACAAGTTCGGTCAAGATGGCTCCCCTTGGGAGTTCAATTTGCGTGATGTGATTCGTTCATGTCAGATCATTGAAGGTGTGGTTTAATTATTTATCTCAATTTTTTTTTTCTAGTTATTGTATTATCGGCTATTTTATAATGTAAAATTGTTGGCTTATGATTCCACTTTCAAAGTTCTATGAAGAAATACAATACAACAATGCCGGAATTTTCATAATTCCTTTTTGTGTTTCTATTTTGATCACGCTCAATTTTCTTCATGGACGAAAGGATTATTTATTTACCTAATTTTTTTAGATCTGTCTATGTTAAAATTAGGTGTGCCTGAGAAGTTGAAGGTTGATTGCTTTCTCAACATTCTCTATGTTCAGAGAATGCGTACTGCTGCTGACCGCAAAGAAGTCCTGCGGATCTATGAAGAGGTATTTGGGGTTAAACCATTCATTAATCCTCACCCACGAGTGCAGCTAAATTCTAAGTATTTGATTGTGGGGAACACTGTCATCAAAAGGAACATTTCACGGTCATCCAAGCTTTCAAACAGTGGATTGAATATTATCCCCAGTATTCGCCACAGCATGGAAGCTGTTGTCCATTGTATAAAACATCAATGGTTGTGCATCCTGGTTGGTCCACCTTGTTCAGGGAAGACTTCACTGATAAGACTATTAGCTCAGCTCACTGGCAATGTGCTAAATGAATTGAGCCTTTCAACTACAACTGATATATCCGAGTTGCTTGGATGTTTTGAGCAGTATAATGCCTTTCGCAATTTTAGGTCCGTCATTGCTCAAGTTGAGCGCTATGTTAGTGAGTACTGCAACTTGCAATTGGAGTTTTCAAAGGTGGCATTTATGAGTGAAAGAACTGATTTGATCACAAAATGGTTAGCTTTCTTATCTACTATGAATTCCAGCTCCATGGCAAGTTCTACTTCTATTCATCTAGAGAACTGGGAGAGCATGATGAACTCTCTTAGTTTGCTTGTTGAGATCATTCAACAAATGAAGTTGGATATTGTACAAAATGAATTACCTTTTTCTTGGTCAACTGAAGAGCTAAATAAAACCATCAAGGTAATCTCAAAGCTGCAAGATGATCAACAAAGAAGGTCACGTTCGGTTAAGTTTGAATGGGTGGCAGGATTACTCATCAAGGCAATAGAAAATGGGGAATGGATTGTTCTAGAGAATGCAAATCTTTGCAATCCCACGGTAATTTTTACATTCTCTTGAATTCTTGATTTACAAGTCTCCTAACACCAGTTCATAAATTTCTGTTTGCTTTTTCACCTGATTGATCACCTCAGGTTCTTGATAGAATCAACTCTTTGGTGGAGCCGAGTGGTTCGATTACAGTTAATGAGTGTGGGATAGTTGATGGAAGCTCAGTGGTTCTTCATCCACACCATAATTTTCGAATTTTCCTCACAGTTAATCCAAGCCATGGTGAAGTGTCCCGAGCAATGCGAAACAGAGGAGTTGAAATCTTTATGATGCCGCCATACTGGCTGCATAATGACGAAAGTGGCTGCAGTGGTGCAGACTTTGAACTTAAGGATGTAAAAAGATTTCTTGTTTCATCTGGCATTCCTATGGATAGATTAGTTGATTCAATGGCCAAAGCTCATGTTTATGCCAAGAATGAAGGCTTGCATGTTAATGTTCAAATCACATATCTTGAGCTTGCCCACTGGGTCCAGTTATTTCATCAGCTTCTCATAAATGGTAACCAGCCTTTCTGGAGCCTCCAACTAAGTTGGGAACATACTTATTTATCTTCTTTAGGTGAAGCTGTGGGATGGGATATTGTCAATCACGCAAAAGTTGCTTACTTCTCAACCGCAATGTTGTCAGAATCTGATTTGCCCACAGAGTTTTCATTTTATTTGCCTGGGGGGTTGCCAGTGCCAATGAAGTTGAGGGATTTTATGTGGTATTCAAAAGAAGCTTCTGTCAGACAGAATCTCATGTATTTGGAGTACCTTGTGTCTCAGTATGAGTTAGGATCTTCAAGGAACAGGAGCTGTGTGGACGATGCTTTGTCTGCTACCAGCCACAAGGGAAACGGTTTGATGGATATGAACATGAAAGGGCAGCTCGTGTTTCCTAAGGCTCTGAACTGCATGAATGCTAACTCTGTTAGGAACACAGAAATTGACATGAAGCTGACGAAGAGGATGCTATTGTTTGCTGCCAACTGGACAATTGAACAAGCAACTGGAAGTGATTATAAACTTTATCTTCTCCACCTTAGCTGGTTTAGTTCCAAACTGCAATCATGTGATCATTTTTTCAGATCTTTTCTGCATTTACTCGAACAAGAATTGGAGCATCCTATTTGGAAGTGTATTTTTCATTCCTTCCATGAGCTTGCATCCCTTCCTGCTGCAGATTCTAGCCTGCATCTGACACCGTTGCTTTCACTTGATTTTGTTGATTTAACTATGTCATATGACAGGCCAGAAGTGTCACATAAATTCCTTTGCAATGCTATTAACTGTATAGACGTTCTGAGGCTTTCATATCAACAGTGGAATGCTCAAAGTGAGCATGAATATACTAATGAAGCTCAGCATTTCAAACCTGTCTTGGATGCTCTGCAGGAGTTGGAAAAGGAAATTCTTAATATGCTTGTTGAATCTCCATCTTACAATGTCCTGCTAAAATTATACAGTGACATTCTTGAAGATCACTTGACATTTTGGGATGCTTTTACCTCATCCCAGTTCGAGAAATTGCCTGTTTCTTGGCATTCTTTGATGAAGGATGTTTTGAAATTGCGGGATTTCTGTCCTGGAGCTGTTGACAATCTATTCATGGTAATTCCAGTACAAATTTGGCATCTTTCCTTTCTCTGTAATTTATTAAGTGACAATTAAAATTGTAACTTTCCGGTGCAGATTGCTGAGAATATAGATAAAAAACTTAATCAACACTCACAACAATCTTTGCTCTGGATTCATGGTGGTCATCCAATTTTACCTGCATCTGCTGAATTATTTAAGCAGCAGCAGTTGTTTATAGAGCTATGCGGGTCAGTTTGGCCAACAAAGGCAAATCCCTATAGTCAAGGTATGGCTTATTGTTACTCTGATTCATATATCACAATCATGTTTAACTGGTTCTATTCTTCTTCTTGTCCCTTCTTCATCTGTCTGTCTAATGTGTGTAAAACTTTTCATGGTAGGGGATGATTGTCTCGTTGAGTTGGCCACATCTTCCACCCCTGAACTTCGCTTCCTTGCAGTTCAAGGTAGAGCTTTCACTTTATTCTTATGGGGTGTTTATTTTGTGGATAAAAATTTCAATGAAAATGATTGGCTGGAATGTGCGATTCGTCCTCATCTGTTGATTTTTAACTCACTAAAGTCATTTCAATTATATTAATATTATAGTGTTTCTTTCTAGTTCATTACACATAATATTTTTGATTTCATTTTCATTTGGAAAGTCACATGGTAGCTCATTACACATGACTTACAGTCATTATCAGTGGGCCAAGTATTTAGCCTTTGGTTGATTTGAGTCTGGCTGTAAGTCTGTAAGCCCTAATATGTGTTACATGTTTCAAAAATAAAGAATCTCAGTCATCTATTTGCACCTCGCTCTAGAGCTTGGGGTATGTGGCAGAAATTGTATGCATTTAGTAGAAGGATATTTATTGTAATCTTTTGTGGGTTTTGGAAGGGAGAATGGTAGTAGCAGTACACGCCTTTCGCTAGCTTCTATTCTCAAGCGCCCCTCTCCCTCACCCACCTCTTCTGTGATATTTTCTCACTTTACTTACTATGACTTTGACATTTGATTCAACATCTCCATGAATTTTCTAATACAGTTTTCTATGTAGGTATATGCATGTCAGCATATATTACCAGTAGATTTGATGAAGATAGTGGTGAAGTTGCTCTGCATTTGGCGGACATGAGTCAAGTTTGTGCCCTGTTACCCAACACTTAAATGGTATGCATTTAATAAATCCTAAACTAACTGGCTATTATTCTCTTAGATGCTGTTGAAAAGATTTGAATATGAGAAAAGCAAATTGGAGGCAAAGTTAAAGTCCGTTGAGTCTGCTACTATCGAGGGAAATTCAATATCTTGCTGTGATTTCTCTCCTGAAGCACGGTGTACAAAACCTGGCTTTGCTTGTTGGCTGGAAACGCGTCCTATTATTGACAATACAAGTTTTCTCCTTGACATGGATCTACTTCAAAAGCTTTCAATGATTGTTTTGGTTGATCACAAAGAATGTCAGTTGGTAAGATCAATGGCATTTGTTTCTTAAGCTACATCATTTTGTAATCTATTCTTGTGTTGTAACTGGTTAGATAGCACAGCTTTTGATTCTGTTTAGTTGCTTTGAATATGGAAGAAAATTGGGCATACTTAATTACAGGTCATACTGAGTCCCTTACTGTGAATATCAACCCTAAATAGGCTGTAGGTTTGTTTAATCCAAAAGAAGATGAAAATGATCGATACATAAACAATGCACGTGTTTAAGAGCAAACCTATGGTAGATCTGGCTTGTTTAAGGCATGTTTTCCAATTAGAAATGCATGTGTAAAATACTATGAGAGAGTTGATGTCGCACCTGTCTCCTAAATACTTAATTAGCATCTTTAGAATATTGCTTTTAGTTAGCTAAGTAAACCAAGCTCTCTAATTTCTTCTTATTGTTAACTAATCAATTAAATTTACCCACCAAACATGCATTAGTAAGCATACACAACCTGCTGTCCATTAAACTGTCCAATAAACAAACTTTTATGATATCTTGTTGTCTTGTTTTTGATCATTCAATTATATTTTACATCTTTGTACATAGCTGTCATATTGATCAATTACACGCTAAAAGAGTTCATGCATGATATGTTTACATATGCTTTTACATGTGTAATGACCCATACACAAAAACTAACTTATAAAAGATACAATGGTACTACATAAGTTAAACATCAAGCTAGGATTCCAAAGACCCTATCACCCGAACCCTCTTTCAATCTCACTTTGATTCTCTGAAAATAATTTATCAACCACTAATGAGATAACCCAATGAATGATTAAAGAAATAAACATGGGAAACTTCATAAGTTTTCAAATATATGCCCAACATCATATTGACATAATCTTTGCACAATTAAACATGTATGACAATTGAATGTCCATATCTCATATCCATATACTACTCAATGGTAAGCATGTGGAGCACATAGGTGGCCACAATTTCATGTAAAACAAGCTTTACTCTTTTCACATATCATGTGAATTATATCAACACAATATTTGGGTTAAAACATAGCATTTAATTATCAATTTAATCACTCACCTTAAGCTATAGCTCCTTTTCCTTTACTTTCTTCTCTTTCCTTTCTTTTATGGCCTCACAATCCATCTTTGGTTTTCTTTCTAACAATTCTATTGAATTTAAGCCCTAATACTTTTTTAATTTGTTCTTGGGATATATGGTTTGGAAGTGTTAGTTTGTAGGATGTTTAGCTCTCTCTTAGGTTCAAGAAATAGAAGAAAAAGATGTAGTTAGTTTTGAATTTTTTTGAAGGAAAGCACATCTCTACCTTCCTTTTGACACCTCAGAAGCATGACATGCCAAAACTTGTACTCCTTCACCTACCTAATCATGCAAAATCTATCTTACTTCACCTAGTTAAGTTAGTGATTGCATTTTGAACCTTCTTTTCTTTAGTTCTTTGGTTTTTGTCCCCTAATTTTCTCTAATCTTACATTATTCTAAAGAAATCATCAATTATAGTCAATGCAAGTTTTGGGGTGTTACAGTTGATCTAGCATCCTTGGATAAAGGATTTTTTTCATAAGAGTTGATGACAATGTGATCCCTCAGTTTATGTTTTTGCATTTGATAAATAATGTTTTCACTTGAATTTCCAGCAATGTTTTCCAATCTCTCTCTTTTTTTTCTTTTTTAATTTATTTAACTCAGTCATGTCCTTTTATTTGATTCAATGTGTGCTCTGTTTGCTTCCTCTGGTGACAGGCTTTGGGCAGTGTATCTAACCTGATAGAGTCTGCCATGAAACATTCTTTAACCTTTTCAACAAGACCTCCCCAAAATTTTATACCTCATCAAAAAATTTTGTGGACACTTGATGCATGGATGTCGGTGGATGCAGGTCAGTGCAATTCCTTGTTTATATATTTACCTGCTCTTCAATGATAAACCAATGCTCAACACACCTTTGTCTTCCAGTGAATGCAAAAATTGCCAGTTATGTTCTTGAAATGTGGTTTTGGTGGCATTCGTCTTTGTGGAGCCATTGCCCTGTTTTTTCTGAGGTATAGTGATAATTTTGTGGATTTTGATGACTGAATACTAATTTGAGGAGAATCTGTTTTGATAGCTTATTTTGATACAGAACTTTGGAAAAGTTGATGGTTATCATACTCCACTGCCTGATATGCTAGTTCAATCTGTGCGGACTGCATCTGTTGTCCAATCTCTGTAAGATTTTATTTCTACAATTTTTCTGCTTACGAATTCCTGAATGTTGGGATCCTTGTATGTATTTGTATGTTATTTGCACAAAATGGTTTATGCACTACACTTTTGGTAAAACTCTAGCCTGAAGATTCACACATTGTTTTAATTCATTTATCTGTTTACAACTCTGGTCAAGTAAAAATTAGCAGCAGTTGTGTCCATTTCTTGGTTTGCAATCACCATAGATCATCACTGGCATGAAAAAGCCTGAATAATTTGATTCTTTCTGAGTTGTATTGTTTTCCTTTTGTGAATTCATGCCTGTGTTTTGCAACTTGTTTTCCTTTTGAGATCCTTGTGTGGAAAAAAATTAGATGAAACTTTCATGAGAGTTACAGGCTACATAGGTCGCCTTTAGCCTTCAATCAGTTTTCAGATCTTGTTGACCAATATATGGAAAACACTATGCAATTCTGTATTTTACATTGTATTTCTTTCATTTTCTAATTCAGGCGAAGAACATGTGCTATTAAGGATTATTCTGTGCACTGCTTGAAGCTTAAAGCTGCTTCGTGCAACTTGTGGCAAAGTTCTTTACCAGGGATGGACTTATCCAGTTTTCTCTTATCTGTTACTCGCTCTCTCTTCCAACAGGTAGCTTGCTTTATGTGAATTATAGAATTTCAGATATTTTCTTTTAATGGGCAATTGAAACTTCATATTCTTCTGTTTCCAGATTATATATGCACACAGAAAGGCATTTGATGCTGATAAGTTTGCTGCAATCAAGTCCATATTTTGCTCCTTCCATAAGAATGTGGCAACGGTATGATTTTTGTATTTCCTTTTATCCGTGTGATAAATAAATCTGTGATTTGTTTTTATTTAGCTAAGTTCATTCTTGTTTCTCAATTTGTTAGCCAACTGTACAAACCTTTATGAGCTGGTGTTTACTCAATAAGAATCTTTGCATGCTATTTCTGTTGAAAATCAACATCTCTTAACATGTTTATAATGTCTTCTTGTGGTGACAGCAAGATGACATACAGCGTTTGGTATCAATTCTTGGATCGTCAAACCATCAAAAGCTGAACTCCTTGGTGTCTTTGTTCATTGAGCCAATACTTAAAAAGCTTTATCTTCACTGCTCATCCACCGGTGATTATTTGTCTTCCTTGTTTATTCATTTAATGTATTCTAGTTTACTTAGCGTGCTTATTGAAATTCTTGTTGCATTCTACATTTTATCTTATTTTGTGAATGTTTTTCATTTTGCAGAGGCGTACTTGAACATGGGCCATGCATGCTTAAAAATCGGGGCTTTACGTTTTAGTCTCTTGCTTAGCTGTGATGATTTCGACCCTGCCATGAAATATTCTTTCAAGCACTCTCAACTAGAAGAAAGGATTTCATCTCTTGAGCTTGAAATAAAGGTGGTATTATTATCAATCTTTTCATATAATTTTATACGTTAATTTATTTGCAGGTCTACATTCTACTTTATACCACATGCTGGCAATGCCTGCTTATGTTTATCTAAGGCATCAAACTTCTTTTAACTTGTGATTGATCAGATTTTGTGCTTTGCATTGAGAAGTTAGTAATATTGCCACCATATGCTAGAATTTTCGTCACCTTCCATTTGCCGGTGTGAGAATTTTTTATCAAAACATATTTTCTGATGATGTGGCTTCATATAGGTGCGGCAAGAATGTGACTATCTTGCAGGGCGGTTATCCTCTATAGAGGCCGATAAAAAGCGAGCAGATTCATTAGAAAGGCTTGAATTTGAGCGTAGAAGGATTCAGAAAAAGGTATTTTCCCTTCCATTTTACTTGGATAAGTATTTCCTTATGATAATTGGAAAAATAATCGTATTTGCCAACAATTAATGATAAATGCAACACTCTGCTGGATTGATTGATTGACTGGAACATGTATTGCCTGTTTTGTTACCAGTATTCTTAAGTGACGATGATCTATTCCAAACAAAAAATTGAAATATTTTCATGGACCAGATTACTTCTTGCTCAGATCTATGGAAGTGTTTGTGAGATTCGTATCTCTAGAAATGGGATGCAAATTACTTTCTGAACCTTGTGAAAAAATCTTGGACTTTGAATTTATCACCCTTCTATTCGATTTGCATTGCTTATGAGTATTAAGAATGGAAGCAAAAGGATGCTATATATTTAATGTACATCTTGTGCAAATAGTGTATTGTTACCATATACTGATGATGTTATGCTTATTATACTTTTCAACTTTGTTTTTCTTACCGAGGCAAACTCTAATCAGTATTTTAAACTGCTGAAAAAAAGCAACTGCTTGGTTTACTTCTAGAATTTGCTTCATTGTTTATCCACATTCTGCTATTACTATTCCTTAACTATAGTCACTGTTATATAAACTTTTTTTGATTCAAACATTTATCATGTTCTTATCAATTATTGGACAGTGAGCTAACTTGGTTTTTGTCAGATGGTGTTCCGCTGTAATCCTTTAAAATTTAATGCTTTGAGAAAGGAATGTGGAGAGTTCCTTAAACCTGCTAGGATGGTTGTGGGTTTGGTGGATAACATTGAAGGTATGGATTTACAACAAGTTCTTGAACAAGCATCCAATTGGCAGGTATAAGCTTTGCTACATCATTGATGATTCTCAATTTGATATAGGGTGGTGCATTTTCTTTCTATGCTGATCATAATTCTCTCTGGATTGCTTAGGCAACAGCAACCTCTTTTATTGACCGATTATCAGATGAATACAAGGAGTACATTGATTTAGCTCAGCCATTTCAAGTTGCAGTATATGAAATGAAATTGGGCCTGTCTCTGGTCCTATCATTTGCCTTGCTCAAGAAGGTTCTGAATAGAATCAAAGAGGATAACATGGATAGAGTCATGGTATTTTAAATTACCTTCTGAATAGAAAATTTCATTCATTTACTTCCAGTACCTGACCTGGAGATTGTTGCAGGAATCCATTTATTCATTTATGAGATTTCCTCGTGTACGTGCATTCGTACCAAGTTCTTCTCATAGCATAGGCAGTCCTGCTACCTTTTGGGACCGTGAAATGGGTTTTCTGGAAAAGCTAATTATGCTTTCTAGTGAAGTCACTACTGAAAAAATGGTATGCATCTCTACATGACTTCTTTTTGTCCTGAGAATGTGTACACTTTGTTTTTATCTTTTCATCTATCCCTCAAACTGGTTCTCTTTCTTTGCAATCCACTCCTTGTAGACTTGTTTCCTTCCTTTTCTCCTGTTCATGTACTACTTTGGCATCTTGCAACGTTCCTTTTATTGTACTCTTTTTGATGGAATAAATTATTGATTGCTCAAATGCTTTTCCATTGGTAATAGGGGTCTATCTTGCAACTCAAAACTGGTCTTTATCAGAATATTGTTGTCCGTGTTGCACATTTTGTAGCTGATGCACAGAGGATTGATGATGCTTCTTTCAAGGTGATATTTCTTTTAATGATTGATTTGAATACTTTTGATTTTACTTGTGCAAGTCAGCCCTCTGATACCTCAGCATATTTGTGAAATAGATATTGGATAAGATGTTCCATGAATTTGCCAACATGTGGATGAATATGAAAGTTCAAGTAAAATGCAAAGAAGGCGATGATGCTCAACAATACAAGTTCAGGCCTCGTGCCTTAGAGATCAAAAGCATTGTTGATGTTGATTTTTCTACTCTTGACCAATTCTTTCCAAACGATAGCTTTTCAGAATGGCAGGAGTTTCTCTCTGAAGAGGAATCTTTAGAAAAGGTGATTCTTCTTCTTTTGCTTCTTTTCTTTCCTCATCTTTTTCCCTTCCCGTATGATCTTCCAAGTTTTCTTTTTTATTCTCTTCAGTTGGAAGCTAGCAATGACCATGAGAGTGTCCAGGATGAATGGAACCTTATGCAGGAAACCATCATGAAGAATATGATCTGCATACACAACCAATTATTTGGGTCCACCAATCTTGTTCTATATGTAAGTGGCTTGTAAATTTTTCTTCTTCAATAGTTGCTCTGACTAGTTATCTTTCTCTAAATGATTTTGAAAATGTTAAAGAGTCATGCTTACATCGTTTCCCTGGTCAATGAATCATTTGATGCTGCAAAACTGTTATTGGCAGTCCGAAAATGATATATTTTATTCTCTGTATGCATCTCTTTTATAATCACTCTCCCTTCCGAACATTCTGGTCTTTTTTTTACTGACATTTAATATTTTTTCAGGCTGGAACTTGCCATGTTGTTGAGGCTGATAGGTTGCATTCATTCACCAACTCTTACACATTAGGGGTGGGGATGATTGAAGGTGATTACAGTTTACACCTTTTCTTTGTTTAAGTATGGTATTTTGAAGGTGATTACAGAAAACAGTTCACAAATTGTCACATTCTTTTCATTTCCAGGGTTAGGAGGTCTGCTAACCTCCAGTTTGGATGGAAAACTCATACCAGAGCATTTACTTCGCCTTTGTTTAGAGCATGGTTCGAAACTTGTCTCTTCTCAAAAATCATCGGCCAATTACAATTTTTACAAGGTTCTGAAAACTTTTCTGCCTGCGTCAAAGTAGTTGTTATCTCATCTATTCCAGTTGTCATTGCATTTAATGTAACTGATTTTTTTCCACTTTCCTAGGATTCAAATGCACCCATGATGGCTAAAATGGTGAAGTTAGTTGCTAATCTTCAACAGCAAATACATAGCTTTTTGAGTGAGTGGGAAGATCACCCTGGTCTCCAAAAAATCACGGATACCATTCAAATGCTGTTGGCTATTCCATTGGAGACCCCTCTTGCCAAGGTAGCAAATATAGCTTACTCTTCCTCTTTATCTAGATAATGTTTTTACACTGATTGAGAGATATTGAACTGGAAATTGGATGATTAAATTATCAGGCAAGTTTGCTTTGTGATGAAACTAAAAGGAAACTAAATGCTTCCATGACAGGTTAAATAACATATGATGCAAATATATAGGATCTGAAGGTCTTCTAGTTTAAATAATTAGAGTGCATTGATTTCCATAACTCAACTACCAAGCTTAAGCTTAACACGCTCCAAAAACATTACTATCAGAAGCCTATTGGATGCTTGGATTCCTCTGCATGAGTGTTTCTAATCATGCTTCTGTTTTTGGGAATCTTGTATGGGCATCTTTGTGTTTGTTTAACATTTTTAGTGCTTTTATATACACTGATTTTGTTTTTTCTTGCATGAAGGCTCTTTTGGGATTGCAATTCTTACTTAACAGGGCCAGAGCATTACAGGAAAATGAATCAAAATTCCCTCTCTCTGGTGAGCATTTCACCTTGTTCAAGTCTGTCATCTGTTGCATCTACACTTGATATGCATACTTTCTTTATTTCCAATGTTATTGTTTGTAAATTCCATTCTTATTCATATCCTGGCATGTAGATCAATTGGAACCTATTTCTGCTCTGGTATGCTCATGGCAAAAGATGGAATTCGACTCATGGCCCGCTTTGCTTCATGAAGTGCAGGAGCAATATGACATTAATGCTGGCAAGGTAAGTTATAGTCTGGTTTTCGGTTGCGGAAAAATAGAAACTTTGAGTGCAAATGACCTGAGCTTTAAGAGAACTGCATGGAAGGAAAAAGTATTTATATTACCTGAACTGGGGATTGTATGTCCTTAATTGGATCTAAGGGTTGTATGCGATTACTATTGATATGGAACTTATCCAAAACATATGTACGCAAGGCAAAGTTTTGGGATAACTAGTTCTGCTCTGAATATCACTTTTTTATGCAGGGCTGTGGCATTTAACATTTTGGATTAAACTGGTGTGGATAAGATACTTGTTTTGAATTATACCAAACCTTTCAGGCATCAGTAAAAGGATTAGGCAAAACATAATGCGTTACAATTTGAGCATTATTCTTAGAGATTCAAGTTTCTCTTTCTATCCTCGTATGCTCTTTTATTCCCTTCTTTGCCTCTCTGACTGCGTAGTTTTTGTGTTTTTCTTGTTGCAGTTGTGGTTTCCTCTATTTTCAGTTTTGCATCACAGTCATTTTGCTGATATTGCTGGATATGAGCAATCTACTATAGAAAGGCATGTACCAAATAATATGTGCACATTTTGATTCGACTTACTTCTTTTCATGTTCTTCTGTTTCTGTTCCATCCGAATCCTTTAGTTAACACAATTGGATCTTGCAGTTTAGAGGAGTTCATTCGAACTTCCAGCATCGGTGAATTTAGAGCGCGCCTTCAACTTCTTTTTTCTCTCCACGGTCAAATCACTGCTGGCAGATGCCTAGAAGTGCAAAATTATTCAAGGTAAAGCATGTCTCTGCAAATTGGTGTTCTGAGGAAGATATTTCATCTTTCACAGTATAGCTGTGTTGAAGACAGTTATGATTTGCATACCCTTTAGCTGCCTTGTTTTTTCTTTGGTTTTATAGCTAGCAATGCTGTTTTATGGCTGAGAAATTATGAACAGTACTGATTATAAATGAACCTTACAGTATGCGGCAGGAAAAAAATCTACAGATTCTGTATAATGTTTTCGGATACTACATTCAGTTCTTGCCAAGGTGAGTTCCTTGTCTCGATTTTCAATATTGGCTAAAAGGTGCCCACTGTTGTTCAAAATAGAATTAGTCCAGTGCAAAGAACTTTGGAATTGCCTTTCCTCATCTGTTTTTTCCTTCAAACCATGTTCTTCCATTAGTTTTTGTAGTATTTGATCCAAGTTAATAGATTTTTTGAGCATGTGATTATAAGAAAAAAAAAGGTCAAAGATTAGATTCTTTTTAAAAAAAAGAAAAGAAAGACATGCACTCCATTTACCATCATGAATAAAAAAAATTTGGGGTTGCTCAATGGGTTAATTCTGTCTGAAACTTAGCTAAGATTATTGGAAGCGCTTGATTTAAATAGAAAAATAGTTGAAGGTGGTTAATTCTGAAATTTTTAGTTCAGGGACTAATTCTGCCTTGACGTGGGTACCTTTAGCCTTCAATATCTGTTCTCTTATAGAAATTCTCATGTGCCTTTTCTTTGCTTACCATATTCTTCTTTCTTCTCAGAATATTGGAGGACATTGAAGCTAACAGAAAAGGTATTGAGATGGAACTGAAGGACATTTTGAAGCTATTCCATTGGGAACGAACAGAGATTTGCTTGTCTGTTGAAAACTCAAAAAGGACCCGACAGAAGCTTAGAAAGCTAATACTAAAGTACACGGTAAGTAACATCAAAGTTACCTTACAAATGGCAATTTGTTTGCATGCTTGTGGTTCCTTTTGGGAGAATCTGTAAATTTTGAGACAAGTTTACTTGAGGTCAAGTAATTTACTTCAGGTCTTGATGAACTAACCTAGCACACCAATACATAGAGCCTGTTTTTGTTCCTTATGCAGCAATTGTTAATTCAAATCAAGCTGGTCATGTACAATTATACTATAACACTTCACGTTTGTGATTAAAACACACGTGTAAATAGGGCTGGTCATGTTTAGTTGGAACACAGAAAATGCAGTTTTGTTCATTTTTGCTAGATGTTACTAATTTCAATACTATCTATGGTTCTGTTGGCTTTGGGAGAGCTCTTGTCCTTAGTTTCCACTAACCTTTGTAGCTTTTAACTGCATACTAATGTTTGCAGCTTCATTTCTGTATGTTTCCACTAAGCTTTGTAGCTTTTAACTGCAATCTAATCTTTGCAGCTTCATTTCTATTTGCCTTTTGTTTCTGTAATAAAATCTTCATCTTGTCTCTTATGATTACAAGGTTTTTTTGGTCTTAGCATATAAAGGGTTTTTGTATGGTGTATAAAGATGACAATACAATTCTGTGATGGTGAAAAACGTCACAACATGTCTGTACAATTTCTGAGGACGTGAGTATTGTGCAACAATGATAGATTGAAGAATGATCGAATTACACAAAATGGTTAATCAATAATATAGTAATGGAAGAATGCCTACTGTGATTTTACTTTCTTTTGTTCCCTACAATTGATGGATGCAACTATATTATAAAGCTTAACTGCAATTGGTAGTGACAGAAGCATTCTAGCGAGTTTGAAAGAATGTTTTACTTGATAACTATGTTCTCATCTGTTTGTTTGACAGGATTTGCTGCAACAACCTGTAATGCTTATTCTTGACCGAGAAGCACAGCAGAAAGGACCAAAAATTCATTCTCTACAATTTCCAAAGGCCTTGAAGGATAACAAGAACACTATTTCAGATCTGACACAGTTCTGTGAAAAAGACAGGTTAGCTTTTTTCTACTATATCCTCTTTGATTGTCATTGATGCTTGTCCTGCTCTTTGAACTTTACTATTTTGTTTTTGGTGCAGGTCTATATGGTTAGCTGATTGGAGGAAAAAAGTAACTGATACTTTGCAGGACATGCACTTCAAAAACACTCTGGGATTAAGTTTTCTTGATAATAAAGGTCTTTTCCTTCTTTCTTTTGCACCCTCCTTCGTGTTTATAAATACTATTCTATTAGCTCAAAACAATATTTTCAAGTGCAAGGATCTCAAGAACTTACACTTTATGCAGATGTCACAAGTATCACCAGGCAATGCCTCGCTTCCCATTCTTCTCACCTATCACGTGATGAACAGTGGAATGTTTTGTGTTGGACAGTGGAAAAGATATTCAAAACTGCTATGGATTGTGATGATCTCTGGAATGACACAGGAAAAGGTGTAGGGAAGAAAAGGGCTTTATCTGAACTTCTAAAATTATTAGATACTAGTGGGTTGCATAAACACAAGTTTGAAATTATGAAGGTAAAAGGATTTTTTTTTTCTTGTGCTTATTATTATTTCTATGGTTGAAAAATAAGATGAAGTAATCTTTTTTCCTTCCCATGATGGTCCTTAATAGATATCCAACAGCTCCAACTGGTTGTTCATTCAACCATCATACAATGCACAGCATTTGTTGCTGACACCAAGTAGACTATCTGGTGAAGCTTTTGATGTTTCTACTTCCAGTGAATTGCAATGTTTGCCCGATGACTATGTGGATACTATGTGGAAATCAGCCAATGAGTTTTACTTCAAAAGTGTGGCATCCGTGCAGTTTATGCAAAGGATATGCCTGAAACCCCATGGTGATATTACTTATGATCAGGTATATCTCTGTGGCTGGAGTTCAAATAATTCTGGTCACCTTATGAATCAAAATCTTCCCTGTCTGGTCTGCCTGCTAGGCATTTTATCAGAGTCTCTATCTGGTTAAGTGTTTACATGATGTTGATGCATTTCATGATGTTTCACGACTTTTATTTCTTGATCCATGCAGGCTAGTAGGGCAGTCTCTTTTCTTAACCATCTCATTATTATACAACAATCACAACGTGCAGCTGCCTATGGTTTTTCTAAGCAATTGAAGTGCTTGCGGGAATGTACATATGCTTTTGAAAACTCGTACGTAAAGTGCACTGACATTGATGAAAGAACTAGCAGTGAGTACTCTATTGTACAAAATCAGCATGCCTTCTTTCAGTGCATGTGGAAACAAAAGGTAAGTTTCCACTTTATAATTGTGCTTGCACTTTCCGGTCTGAATTCTTGTTAATATTTTTCTTTTAAATTTTTCGCAGCAACTTTTTGATGGTCTAACTACTCTGTTGGCTGAGGAATCACTGTTGCTGAGAACAGTTGAAAGCACCCATTTGAAGTCTTGTCAAAGTGTCAGACCTGCTGCAAATCATGTGCTTCAATTCATTGAAAAATTTATCCCAATTACACAGAAATCCAAGGTGCAAAAGTTTTGCACTTCCTATTCTGTCATTTAAGCATGCTAGATTTTGTATTATTCTTATCAGTAATCTTTTACAGGAGTCATTGGATAACTATCTTCTTGGTCAACTAGGAGGGCTGCAAAGTCTTCTCCAGGAATCATTGGATAAATCTCTACTTGGCCGTGTTGTTACTATATCTGCTGGACCTTCACGTCCTTACATTATTTCAAAACAAATGGAACAGTTGGTGTATAAAAACTTCCAAGTCATTAAGGAGTTTGAGGAGCATTTCTTTGATTTCTGTAAGCAAGACTGGAATAGAAGCTTCATCATAGAGACACTGCTTGGTCATTTTGATGACATATTTAAAGAGGTATCTTATATATGTTTTCTGAAATTGTTTTGAAATGAATTTCTCTGGCACTTCCGTAAACAAGTTTCTTGCAAATTTGTGGCAGAAAATGCAGCCTCTGACAAAATGAATGCAAAAAATGGACTTTGAACTTTTTGCAGGGGAAGATGTTGGCTGACCAGTTTGAGTCTGCTCTGAAGCAAAGGAGCCAGTCAAGAGATTCAAGTGAAGAGGTTGACTACAACAGTGGAAATAACTATCAGCTTGAAGCTGATTTTGACAGTGCCCTCAAGAAAGCGCACAACCTTGTTATGGAGGCTTTGGAAAAACAAATTTCTCCAGGTGATGGAGGCGCTCTATCTGAAGAATCATTGGAGAATATTTCTTCATGGGAATATTTATTTAAATCATCTGTTCAAAGCTTGAATGTGGAAGAATTATGTGATATTCTTCTCAATATAATAACTTGTGCGGTATGTTTATCCTATCACCACTTTGTACAAATCAGATATATTTGGTCATTTCTTATTGCCTTCTCATCTCGTGTAATATGCTTGATCAGAAAAAAATGGTGGACCATTCTGGCAGTGAAACTTCCCATATTTCTTTTCACATTGGAAGGTGTTTTCAGCATCTTCATTTACTTTTGGAGCTAATATTGGGTTTCTGTGATGGATTACTTCAAGATCTTTTAGCGATGCATAAAACAGTAAGCTTGGATCTTTAATTGCCAAACAAATCACATCTTTGAAAATGCATCTCTTAATTTATTGGTCACAGTGAATCTGCCCCATGTTTCCAAGGGTTGTTAATGGCATCAATCTGAATCTTGTCTATTTCTGTAACCTATTTTTGCATGCAGGTATCTATAATGACCCGTGAGCTGGCAAATGTTTTGGCTTCATTGTTCTCCAAAGGTTTCGGCATTCCTGTCAAAGACGAGGTGGATGAAGCTAGTCATGATACATCTCAAACTGCAAGTGGAACTGGCATGGGGGAAGGTTCTGGACTTAATGATGTCAGTGATCAGATAACTGACGAAGATCAACTTCTTGGAACTTCTGAAAAGGTATATCTACTGCTATTGATATTTTACTTTATTGGGTTTTGCTTGTTTTTTGCAACTGTGCATTGTTGATGAAATTTCCTTTAATATGCAACTTCAGCCAGGTGATGAACAAGATGCCTCAGGTGAAGTTCCAAATAAGAATGAGAAAGGTATTGAGATGGAGGATCTTACGGCTGATACATTTAGTGTGAGTGATGACTCTGGAGAGGAGAATGAGGAAGACGGCGAGGATGAGCAACTGGATTCTGCAATGGGGGAAGCTGGATTAGACAGTGAAGTTGTTGATGAGAAACTTCAGAATAAGGATGAAGATGATAACCCTAATAACACAAATGAAAGATACGAATCTGGGCCGTCAGTTAGGGACAATGATACAAGTAGCCGGGAGCTTAGGGCCAAGGAGGATTCTGCTGCTATTGCTGATGATGAACCTGGAGAACCTGATAAACAAAATAATGAAATTGGAAACCAGGATGATCTTGATGATAGAGAAGAGAACACAGATGACATGAATATGGATAAGGAAGCAGCATTTACTGATCCAACTGGATTAAAGCTTGATGAATCAAATCAAGGTGCTGAAGAGGATATGGAGATGGATGAGGACATGAATGAAGAAGGTGACTTGGATTCAAAGGAAGAAATAAGTCCAGAAGAGGGTGATGAGTCTGCTGAGCATGGAAACTATGAGGAAGACAACACAATTTCTGCTGATGAAACTATGGAAGAACCAGATAGCGAACCAGTTGATGGAACTTCTGTAAAAGATGAACCAGGGAGGGATAGAGAAGAGAGATCTGAGACCAATGCAATGGAACCAAGAAAAGATGAATTTGAACTTGGAATTTCTGATCTAATTAGTGATTCTGTGCATGGTGCAGAATCTGCAACACAGCCGAATGGTCCCTCCCAGGCATCTGATTCAAAAAATGCGACAGCAGAAGCAAACATGTCTAACATAAGTGAAGCTCACAACGACCTCGCTCTGAGAAGCTTACCTACTGGAAATACTTCTCAGAATGATATGATGGTCTCAGATTCATCAAACAGTGGAGGATTCACTAATGATAAAAAACAAGCTCAGTTCCCTGAGAAGGAATCATCATCTGATCAGAGAGCCCAACCAAATCCTTACAGAAATGTTGGGGATGCGCTTGAGGAGTGGAAAGAAAGAGTCAAAGTGTCTGTTGATCTGCCAGGAGACACCACTGAGGCGTCAGGTGAGATAGAGGACAAGAATGCTGATGACTATGCTTTCGTCTCTGAGTTTGAAAAGGGAACAGATCAAGCATTGGGACCTGCCACCTCTGAGCAGGTTGAGTCCAATGTCAATGTAAATAGGAATGATGAAGATAGTCTCGCTGCTCAAAGAGATGAAGTCACCAAGATGGAGATTGAGGAGAGAGATGCTAAAGAATGGCATCTGAATAACTCTGCCTCAATCCTAAAAAATAAGATGGAAGAGCAGTTGCAGATCTCAGATTTTAAGTCGGAAAAGGAGGGATCCCCTGAAGTTCAGGATCATGATGGTGGTGATCCACAAAATCTGCCTGAGAGTGCGATCTCTGTCAGGACGTCTTATTTGAGTGAGGACATATATGAACCTGATAATCTTCATGGAGATGACAACGACTTGGGAAAAGCCCAGGGTCCTGAAGAAGTTCCTCTTGATGTCAAAAGTAGTGCTTCTGCTCTTTGGAGCAGATACGAGTTGCGCACAACAAGGTTGTCCCAAGAATTGGCTGAACAGTTACGTCTTGTTTTGGAACCTACTGTAGCCAGTAAGCTTCAAGGGGATTATAAGACTGGCAAACGAATTAACATGAAGAAGGTAAACCACATTGTTGACTTGTCGTTCACTATTGATAGTGGATGCTTTAATTGTACTTGACTTGCTCTTAGTGTTTTCCTGATGTTCTTTGCTGTGCCTGGAAAATAAATAGGTAATTCCTTACATAGCAAGTCACTACCGAAAAGATAAAATATGGCTGAGGCGAACTCGGCCTAACAAACGTGATTACCAAGTCGTCATTGCTGTGGATGATTCTTGCAGTATGTCTGAGAGTTGCTGTGGGGACGTTGCAATTGAAGCTTTAGTGACAGTATGTCGTGCCATGTCTCAATTGGAAATGGGTAACATGGCTGTTGCAAGTTTTGGAAAGAAGGGAAATATAAGATCCCTGCATGATTTTGATCAGCCCTTCACGGGAGAGGCTGGGAAAAAGGTTAGTGTTCTCACCGTAACGTATCCTTCTCATTTGATTTTTTACTTATAAATTAAAGTTGTTGCTATGTTATGTTTTGTTTTTCTCAATTCTATGCTTGAATGGATATTTATTTCTTTTGCCAGTTTTTTCCATATCACTGAAGATTAGTCAAGAAGATGTAAATTTCTCTTACTTGTTAATTTTTCTGGTTGGAACAGATCATCTCCAGTTTGACATTCAAGCAAGAGAATACCATTGCAGATGAACCTGTTGTAGATCTTTTAAAGTATCTAAACAACATGCTGGATGCTGCAGTTGCAAAAGCACGACTTCCTTCTGGGCAGAACCCGCTGCAACAGCTTGTCTTGATTATTGCAGATGGTCGGTTCCATGAGAAGGTACGTTTCCTTTACCTAGCTATTCTAAAGAGGAGGGTGGGACGAAGGGTAAGGTCACACATCTTTGATGGTTAATGTAACATTAGCTGTGTAATTACAGAAGCTGACCATGTATGTATATCTATACAGGAGAAATTGAAGCGTTGTGTTAGGGACTTTTTAAGTCGGAAGCGAATGGTGGCATTTCTGGTGCTGGACAGCCCGCAGGAGTCAATCATGGACCAGATGGTAAGTCTTTATTTTGTTTTCTAGAAACTCTCATTCACAGCCACTGGACAAGCATTTCCTCTAATGCATACTTCTTTTCCATGATCTGTTTATCTGGTCCCCAGGAAGCATCATTTGTGGGTGAAGGTGAAAAAAGAGTGCTCAAATTTACAAAATACCTTGATTCCTTTCCCTTCCCATATTATATTGTACTGAAGAACATCGATGCTCTTCCAAGGACTCTTGCCGATTTATTAAGACAGGTAAGCTTATTTTACTACTTTTTTTTTTTTTTGGAGAACAATTATTTTATAGAAGCACCGACATTTTTAATCATGCTGATTTTTATCTTTTCCTTTATGGTGGGCAGTGGTTTGAGCTCATGCAGTATTCAAGGGAGTGAGTCTTTTTCCCTCTGATAAGCTTTGTATAGCTATATATATATATAGTTCCGGCGAGAGAAATATTTCGAGGAAGATATAGATATAGTAGCATCTTTAAAGTTCTTAAGCTCTAATGTTGAATATCACCGTCATATATCATCATCAATGGAAAGATCAAATTCTTTTTCGCCATGCACCTTCCCATATGATGTGATTTGATCAAGATATCTCTGAGATTTCATCGAAATTGCTTGTTCGGATTTCTGATTCTTTCTTCTTTTGCAAGTCCCTCGAAGTTTCTCACCTGAATAATACCATAATTATTAAAGTCACGGTTGCGGTTTAGGTCATGCGAATAAAAAAAAACTTTGTATTTTATTAAAAAGATTATTTTTTTATTTAATTATATAATAACAAAAATAAATATTTATAAATTGAACATAAATTAAATATCAGGATATTTGTTTGTATATAAATCATAACTTTATATAAATCAAAGTGAATAATTTATAAAGATAAAATTAAAATTAAAATTGAGCAAATATTAAATAATAAAATTAAAAAATATATTTTATATAATAAAAGAAAGAAATAGGTGGGGGAATATAGGGGGAAAAAAACAAGAAGACGAAGAGGGGGGATGGAATAAAGAAATAGGTGGATGAAAGAGTTGTGTTTACTGCTAGCACCTCTACGTGATATGATGTGGTTGATGAAGATATCTCTGTTTGGAATTCTGATGTCTTTCTCCTTATCCAACGCCCTCCAAGTTTCTCACCTTCCTGTTACTGCTGGAAATTTTTGTTCCGAGTTCTAAACAACAATCAGTAATAAAAAAATGAAATGTGTTTAATTTTTATTATTAACCAAATTATTTGTTATTAACTTTAAGAATTTCATGTACTAATAAAATAATTATGAAAATTTGAATAATTATAATTTTATAGAATTAGTACACTAGTTTACAATGCTGCGGAACAACTTACTTGAATAAAATAAATTGAATAAAAAAATAATATTAAGGTAATAGAAAATTATTTGATAAGGTTTTCAAATTCATTCTAACATGTTAATTTTGAAAGCTTTTAATTTGATTTTTTTATGTAATCTGAATTTATAATTTAACTATGCAAGAGTTGCCTTGATATAAATATATTAACTTGGCAGGTGAAAGTTTAAAATTATAAAAAACTTATTTCCACAAAATTTTTTGTTTTCACACCAACATGCAA
>Ga0325414_1000122_pt1 | contig 47618 bp, 29 predicted proteins | sample PopdelMetagenome_8_FD_206183 | JGI IMG/M metagenome (GOLD analysis project Ga0325414, IMG submission 206183) | Populus deltoides microbial communities from Bellville, Georgia, United States - Leaf-PdKOR-R3 | ecosystem: Host-associated > Plants > Phyllosphere > Phylloplane/Leaf | place: USA... | reverse complement strand
TATTTTTCCTATGCATAATAAGCAAGCTAGTTGGGGATTTCCTTTATTAAAGTAGTTTCTTCATCATTGAGTTACTTTCAACGTGTTTATTATAAAAAAAATTGAATATTTTTTACTTTAAATTAATTATTTTTTAATATTTTTAAATCATTTTAATATATCAAAGTCAAAAATAAATTTTAAAAATACAATAGCACCGCTCCTTTGCTACTTTGTGCACATTAACTTTCTATACATTTCAATTTTCTCTTCATACTTAAATTGCAAAGACCAGGGACCCAAGAAAAAATTGACTGATTTAATAATCTTTTCGATGAAAAAAAAAATGCTTGAAGAGTGATGCTGCTAAAAGTACGTATAATTGTTTTTTTTTATACAACAATGTTCAAGATGCATCACTTACATGTATAGCTAGCTCTCTTTATCTCTATCCCTTGTATTTTTCTGCAAGTTCGAAAAGGAAAAGGAAGAAGAACAAAAAAAGATTAAGGATTCTTTTTACGAATTGATTTGAATGACATTATCAGGAATCATCACTGGTTCGAAAACCAGTAACCAGTGACCCAGCAAAGAAAAAGACTGGGACTTGGAACGGACCTACCCTCTACTCTTAATGAAAAACTTGGGATGCGTAGTACTCGCTCTCATTGAACACAGGTCTTAAGTCTTCCTTGCACATGAACTCCAAAGGGAAAGAAACAAGATGTCCTCGCGTCGACTGTAATCTCTCCAGTGGATTGGTGTTTTTTATGTCTCCATTTTGGTAAGATTCGAGCTTTTGGGGGGCTATCCCTAAATCGATGGTGGTGTGACCAAGCCTATCCTTCCGGGACACCATGCTTTGTCTGAGCGCGGCTCTGCGGGTGGTCGGGGACAGAAAGCAATCAGTTAGCGCTGGTGCACGCACCCAATTAGAGAGCATGGTAGGGGAGATGATAAGTGAAGTATCATACCTGGTATGTATAAGATCATTAGGCACGCAAGAGAAGACATCCTGGTAGATCATGGTATTTGTCTGTCAAATGAGAATCATCAATAAATCGTTAGTTTGCGTGCCAAATTCGAGGCAAATGCAAAAGCACCAAGCGGACAACCTCATGCAAACAGCAATTCTTATAGCTGATACGATACAGAGAATCATTTTTACCCCCCTTGTATCTGGTTGAAACAAAAACACATGAAGAATTTCTTTTGCCCCTGGAGTCTTGATACATCTACTCAAGTTTACAAAAGAGATGGGATGTATAATACTGTAGTTCACTTTTTGCTAGTTTTTAGAAGAAAAAAACACATCTAAAGAAAGTAGATGAGTCCAATCGACAAAACCATATGAACTAGATCATCCAATCCAATTATCATGAATTAAAAAACCTTTCAAGCAAAAGTGAAAGGAGGACAAAACGCAAAATCTACACTCGAAGAAACTAATACATCTTTTAATGGTTTCACTAGAGAGGAGACAGTGCAAAATTGGGTCCTGTTGCTATTGATGGATGGCCAATACTTGAATATAAATGAAAAGATTAAGTTCCAGTAAAATTACAAGAAAAAAACTTTATTAATCAAGTAATTTATATGGATGCATGTGATGATGATTTCATTTTTTTAAAACAAATTACTCAAGTAAGGAAAAAATGGTCATATATTTACTCATTGATAAATTGGAAAAAAGCATCGCAGATGAAGGGGAGCATGATTATTTCAAGTACATAACCTGACTTGATATTTTAAATATTTTGTTAATGTGTTTTACAAGTTATATGAATAAGAAATCTATATTTGTTGATATTGTGAAAAAAGAGTGCAAAGGTCAGGTTATCAATGAAAGAAGTCGATTTTTTTTTATCAAATGATTTAAAAACTAGATGAAACTAAAGAAGTAGATATTCGTAAGGCATTATTATGGACAATTCCTGAAAGTTCAATTAGTATCATAAAATATTATCATAGACAGCGCAGAAAATTTTAATAGACTTGGAAAAATATTTCAATCTATAATACTTAATTATATTGTGTTAGGTTTGAATATTATCAAAAATCTATCACATAAAAGCTGGTTATTTTTTCTTATATTGATAATTCAAAAAATATTTTAAGACCAACATGTATTCTAGCATCAAATCCAGGGATTAAAATGAAATTATCCGATAAAGACAAAACAAGCTAAAAGACAAAAGAAGATAACAATCTAACCGTTACAATTCAGCGTGTTGTAAGAGGGTGTTATACAAATGTGGCACTACGTCGTGGTCCAAGGAGTTTTCTTCTATTAGGTTTTGTTTAAGAACTTGGAAACTACATAAGACAATGCCTAGCAACTTACACCCTATTTTAATGCAAGCTTTTGAACCCCTGAACTCAGCCCTCAATACATATGGGATGACCTCCACATTCAGCATAAACAAACAACATACATCTTATCTGACACTATATCTATATATATATATATATATACATGGGATATTTGAACAAACAGGCAGCAGTTCCCAAATGTTCTTCGCATTGAATCTAAATTTTGAAAAAGAAAAGGTACTGAATTAAATAGTCTGCTAAAATGAAACCATTTTTGTTCTCACCTTTGCAGTTGACATCCATATGTCTTTGTAGGTTGAATCAATTACTGGGTCAATTACTTTATTGATCTGAGATTAAAAGAAAAAAGAATGTACAGAGTCAGCTGGAAAGCAGTTAGCAGTAATCTATCAGTGCTGTGATTTCCTCCACTGTGGAGCAGTCAATATTTCTACAATCACAAACACTAACCGCTTTGGAATGAAGACCAAGGTGTTCAGACCACAATGAAAGGCGAAGACTAAGAGTAAATTTTCCAGCTTTCCGAGGCTTCCCACCCATTAACGAGTCCACTAACTCTTTGTCTTCAATAAGTACCCCAATCTAAAAAATATTGTCACAAAGAAACAATGTAATAATATTCCTTCATCGTTAAAAGTTTTACTGCCCATATGCTATAATATCAATTCTCATTCTCTTTCACTCTGCTCGCTTACTCATCATAGATCCAATTTTATCTTTGTTCTTTTCCAGTGACAAACTTTATCAAGGCCACTCTGTTTAAAGTTTGAACCGGGACAGATGATCATTTCTTAATTGTATCGGGCATGTTTTAACTTTGAGAATCAAAATTTCTCAAAACAGTAAAGCTTGTAGAAAAACATGGAAAAAAGTGATACCTCAGAATCTCGTGACCCAAGCAGACTCCTGTCATTGATATTGGCTGATCCAATCAAGGTTGTACGGTCATCTATTATCATGATTTTACTATGGACATACACCTGTAGGTACAGTAAGGATCAATAAGCATTGTGTCAAATGTAAAGAAGCTTGTACATTAATAGATGAAGTGAATAAATCACCAAATATTATAGATTGAGGTGAGGTGCTAACAGCATTTTGTCAATGACCGTGGAGCAAAATAAAGATGAAGTTAATGAACTGTACAATATCTATGCATCAAAGAGAAAACCTGACTAGTGGCCACAGGACCACCATCAAAAAGTCGACCATAAGATCTAAGGCCATAGAAAGAAATGTAATCATGTGTCTTGGGACCAAGATGATCATAAAGATTATGCAATATTGAATTCTGTCCTCTGCAAATAGTTCGATATTGCCAATGCATTATGGCTCTGACAGATGCTGCACCACCATCATCTACACCACCCTGTGAGACTAAAACTTGAGCCAACAAAAGAAAAAGAAAAGGAACATTCAGATTTCAAATTTCAGGGAATGAGCCAAGAATTAGAACCTGGAAACCTGGAAGCAGTGGTATGACAATTATGACCCTGAAACATTTCTTATCATTAAATGCTCGCATAATACGCCGATACAAAGCTTCTAACACACGATTCCGTATAATGTCATCTCCTGAAAGACCTGATATAAGAAATTGATTCTGGGAAACCCAGCAATGAAGCAAAAGTCAGGCAAAATGAATAACTTCAGACTTTAAAAAGCTGCCTTAACATTAAAATATGAAACTTTCTTGGTGATTAGAAAGACAGCAAAAATAAAGAATAATTACAGTTAATAAAATTAATTCTTTTACTCTGCTCATTCACATAACCATCTGTTAACCAAATTATTAAAAGCTTATGGTAAAATCTTTCTTGATGCTTTTGCCAGCATTAAAGAAAACTCTTTAGAATCATTAGAAAGTGACATCCATTAATATTTCCCCGCTGTTTCCTCATAGATGAAAAGCTATTCTTCTGTATAAAGTTTATTATTCTTTCTCTCTAAGCAGCAATCAATTCACAGCTTCCAACAATGTATAACACTTACCCTCTAAAACTGACTAAATCCACTTCCTGTGGCCTAAACCCATTCATCCTAGGCCACAGTTCTACAGTCTTGATTTTTCCTTTCCTTAGCCTACCCAGGGCCCAGGCTCATATACATGTCTTTCAAGATGCAATCTTAGAAAATGTAAATGAGCAAATCCATAATGTATTATCAGAGTGTCTAAATGAACTCATGACTCTGGATAACAGATGAAACTGGAATCAATTGCCTTCGCCTGATACTGAGGAGATGGTGAAGGGTACCGAGTGCAGTTGGGTAGTTTAGTGATGGGATTGCCCCTGTGCGAATACCAACCCTCTATATTACGAGATAAAGCTTGAGCACTTATATTTTGTGTTAGATACAAGTTTCTCCTCGCCATTCTACCCTTTGCTGTATCTAAAAACCATTTATATAAATACTTAGCACTTGAAATCTTTTGTCACTGCAACATTAGCATCAAGTACAGCCCCTTTTTTATTTTGTGCTTTAAACCAAACTCATGGCACTCTTCCTTGCCAGTGATGCAAGATCCCACTCTCGGTGACTAAACCTATATAAGGAGATGGTAATTTTGCAAGCAGCTGTTCGAGATGACTTGAAAAACTCAATTCTATTCGATATGATTGTGAGAAGAATGAACAGCACACAATCTTTTCAATTGAGTGGCTCAAAATATAATTCCACCAAGGAATCTATTCAAATTGAGCTGGATGTCCTTGTCCTTGAGTTCTTCGATAGGCAGCTGGTTCCAATCACTGAAAGAAACAATAAATAATGCATAATAGTTTATACCTCGATGTAGACAAAGTGCTCTGCTTTCTCAATAAGAGAACAATAAGCACAGTGAATACTCTCTTCAATTTGGCTTGTTCCAGCAGACCACTGACTCACACTCCTTATGACCTGAAAAATGAGAGAAATCATTGATGCCAGAGGATACAGATTAAGTTTTATGGATTATATATAAACATAAAAAGTGCTAAATAATAATGGTAAAGTTAATGGAAAAAAAAAAACAAAACAATTGTATTGTCTTGTAGAATGTGAAATTAAAACAGAAACACATATGCTCTTCCAATTATACACATTAATCACCAGCAACAAAAACACCAAATAACTTGTTCTCTTCCAATTGTACAACATTCATCATTGGTCATGTACCAATAGAATTCCTGGGTGAGATTCAAAAGCATATAGTAACAGATATTAGACCTTCACTTTTTTCTTTCCAAATGCAGAATTCAAGGCTGGCACCAGTTTTGGATTTTCAAATCTCTTCTCTTTTTTTTTTTTCAATAAATGGACAGACCTTTCAGTTCCTCTAAATTTGTTTTACATCCAGTAGATTAAAATAAGAATTAGATGCTTCTATGGCTAGCCATAAGGCGTGCAATACTTAATCTACACATATCATGAACAGTAAGAAATTTGGGGCAATGTATGTTAAATAAGATCCCATGATGGCATTGAGGACTGAGATTATCAGATGACTCAAGGTAGGTCTCTTATGCTTTCTTGGTCATGTTAAATAAGAATTGCATAAAACATCATGAGTTGTAACCCACCTGACAATGACAAGAAACACGAGGACCAACTTGGCCACTTTCATCCGCAGAACCAACCTGATCAACCCTTTCTTGTGTTTCCCACCACTCCAAGTCTGAAGCTTTGGTGCCAGGCTGCGCCGATAAATCTGGTGACATTTTCACATGAAGATCTGAGCCATTGTTATCTACGAAGCTTGTCATTGGCATATCTGGAACAACCAATTCAATTTTGGATTTCCAAAAAGCATGTGGAAGGCTTCTGCCAGGGGTAGAGTCCAACCCGTTTAATTTTGGACCTACACCAGAATCATCAGGCCCCTCAGCTTCCCGAGGCAAAAGAAGAGGGATGTCTTGTAAAGATGATCTAGATGAAAATGAATCTTGCCGTTTGATTCCCTTTACATCATCTTTGATACCCTTTCTTTCAACTTCCATCTCTCTGTTTTGCCCCATATAGTGTGGAATAACCATGTGCTGCTGAGGCATAAGTAGTGGAATAGCTTCCTCATATGGAGCTTTACTTCTCTGGAAAAGGAAAAAAGTATATTCATGTTAAAATTAAAAGCTTTCCCCAACCTGCAGCACAACCATACTAATTGGTGCTAAACTTTGACCTTGGCATAGTTCCAACGCTGTACAAAGTGCCTAGCTACATCGCGGCAAGGTGGTCCCCAAAGAGCACAATGGACATCATGCCAAGGCATGCGTGGATATTTGCCACGATCCAGTTCATCTTTCATCATATCTTCCCATGAATTTGGTTCAGATTCCCTGGAAAATGAAGAGAAAATTCATTTCATAAATCCAGCAAATGCAAACCCTACTTCTAATCCAGTAAATTAATATGCTGATTGCACACCACACTAATCAGTCATAATTTTCAGATGACTCATTGAACAGAAGTCTTTTTATATTAGAATGTGTTTGGTAATGAGTTTGGGCTGTGTTTGAAAATGATGTTCAAAAAACTTTGGGACTAAAACAACATCAAATTTTTTGCATGCTTTTGAATGGTTTTGATATGAAAATGTCAAAACCATTTAAAAGCACCCAAAAAAGCTTCAAATTGATGCCTTTTCAGCCCAGATGCACTTTTGCAAAAGCACATGCACCGCCTTTTCAAACACAGTAAAACATTGCACAAAAATGCTATTGGCAAACTGTTGTGAGATTTACTTCAAGTACAATAACATAAGCACTTCAATTGATTGTCTTTGATTGAGCATCTATTTGTGTTTATTACTTTGAACAATCTTGTAACTTCAATTAAGCATATAGTATGTTAGTTAAACAGCAGAAACCAGTGACAACAGATATAAGATGGAATCAAAAGATAACCAAAGTAACGAATCATTCTTATGTTTCATCATCTCTCAACAGATGTTCATTGAACATTCTAAGAAAAGGCATTTGAGTTTGTATTTGGTAATGCGGTACAAGGTGTTTTTCAATTGAAAATGCATCAAAATGATTTTTTTGGATTTTTTTTATTTTATTTTTGACATCAGCATATTAAAACAATCAAAAAGCATATAAAAAGCATTGATTTAATACTTTTTCGGACAAAAAGTAATTTGAAGAACACTTTGAAAAGCAAATCCAACCACAAAAATAAACACTCCTTGAGTAGAGGAAAAACGAATTACCTTGGATTATAATAATCCTTTCCTGGCCATACTTGAGGAGGACAGTCACCCACTCTGTGTTCACAAGTGTCATAACGACCAAAGCACAAGTCCAGTCCTCCAATAAAGCAAATCTGGTGATCAACAATGACAAGCTTTTCATGGTGGGACCTAAACATAATCAAAATATATATCAGAAACTGAAAAGCTCATTGTCATGAAGATAACTCAAATTTGGTTCTCACTGACACTCTTTAAGCCTGTCCAATAATGCATACCAAAGGTAAACACCTGTAGAAAAGTGGTCAGGATAGCGCAGCACTCTCACATTCTCATGGATACTGAGAAGCTTTGTCTTGCTATAGACACTATTGATTTTCAGAGCAAGAGCCACCTCTTTATAGAGAAGAATATATATCTGCAGTGAAAAATTAAGATTACATCAGTGGTCATCCATAACCAAAGCAAGTCAGAAGAATTCTTGCAAAGGAATCTTGATAAAATTCTATTTTATTTGTTGAGGGTTTTCCATAATTTTTAAAACTTTATCAGTACCCCAAAGTTTATATGTAATTGTACCATTTAACCAGGAAGCACATGTGCATGTGGAAAAGAAATGTAGTGGAATACAGTTCTCACAGAAGCTGTCTTTTTATTCTCCCAAAGTTCATGCCCCTATTTCCAAAAATCCAGAGAACATCTGCGCCCATTAAAAAGATTCATGGCCTATCCTCCATTTTAATACCTTTAGTGATGCTTTAAAAAAATAAAAGAAAAATGCTCCAAAAGTTTTGTGCATATTATAAATAAAACCAAATATCACTTGTTTGGGAGTGTGATTGCGGTTGCTTTTCAAAGTGCTTTTCGTGCCGAAATGCATCAAAATGATTTTTTTTTATTTTTTAAAAATCATTGTTTAGATCAGCGCATCAAAATGATCCAAAACATACCAAAAAAATTAATTTTTAGAAAAAAAAAAAGAATTTTGGGGGAACACGGTTTGCACCGCGATCCCAAACGCTCTCAAATCAACCATCACAAGTAACAAAGCATCAAAGCAGAAAGAAGAACAATAAAAAAGCAGTTTGCACCTGAACCCCTTGTTTAGCTTTGGCTTCCAGCAAAGAATCAAGTCTAGAGGAGGCATGAGCACGAAAAGGACGTCGTAGATAAAGCTCTGGGCACAGCCACCAGCCACAAATAAATATCTGCACAGAATTTCCAAATATAAATTATATGGCAGAATAAATACTAATGAGTAGTGCTGATCCTAAGTACTGGAGCTGACCTCAGATTTAGAATCCTCAATTGATAAAGCAATGGCTTCAAAAGCTGCCCTACCATCTACAAACCACTGGGCCTGACTACCATCTTCAGACAAACCTCTAGGAGGAGCAAAAGAGGCAAAACGATGAGGATGACACCAACCCTCAGGAGGCCTAAGTCCAGCATCATTAATTGCAGCAACCCAATCTTTAACTCTAGCACCATTTTTAGATCTCAAGTCTATGCTTCTGTTTCCACATGCAACCTTTAAAGTTTCCAATCATCTGTTAGCGAGTGAAATTATCTGATACAATTTCCTCATCTCTAAAAATCATTAATAAATTTAACTGTAATGAAGAGGAATATCCATCACAAATTTAAACAATTTCCTCAGACACCGCTACTTTGCTTCAAGAGGCACTAATGGCACAGTATTTTGTCTAATAGTACAGCCCACTGAAATTATTTGCATGAAAAACAACGAAGTTTCCAAAAATTTCTTTGTTTCTTTCTTTTTTGAATAAAACTGCACTTCAATTTGTTTGGATGTATTTGCACTTTACACAAAACATGAATTATTAACCCTGATTTTCTACCATCCAGGTTAAACTTACAATTGCAGCTCTGTCTCCTTCCCATGCAAGGATTTTCTGTTCTATCAATCTCTTCCAAACGAGAACTAACCAAAATGGTGACCAAGAAGTAGATCCAGGTATGAAAGGAAGTTGCAGTTTCCATGATATTAGGTGATATAGAAAGGACCTCTAACTTGGTATTGTCTTGAAGATTGTAGCAGGAAGTTTTTCCTCATTTTGATTCAACTATGTTTGAGTTTTGTTTTGCTGTGTTTTTTGGATTGTAGTAATTTTAATTTAAGTGGATGGACTAATTGCTTGGAAGAAGCTGGTTGTACTTCTTTAATGCTCTCCAAACACTTGATCATGGTCCAATCAGAATGCTCATTGTTTCACAGTGGTTTAGATTTTAGTTGTTGAGGTCCTGGCTTTACTGTGAGCTTCTTGTTCTTAAAGTCTTTTGTTCAGCTGTTTAGGTGGTGGTATTCTCTTGTGTAATCTCATATTTGATTTGGAGGTCATTTGGTTGTTTAAGGATCCTCTATCATAGGAAGACATAGTATTCTTAAGGCGAGCTCAGATATCTAAATGAAAACCAGTCAGCAAAAAAGAAAATGGAGGTCAGTTTTGTAATTAAATCAGCAAAAACTAATAAAATGTCATGCAGTTAGACAATATGATACACTGATAGCCCTTCCCCTTTGTTTCTTATTCTTTATTTGTGAGGATTTGTGTAAGCACAAAAAACTACTTTTGAAAAAGCTTAAAGAACTTTTAGAAGGAAAAACAAACTAGAATATCTAATGTAATAACCAGATTCGAAATGAATTTTTCACTTGTTCTGAAGTCATTCTATAACTGGAAAAAGAACGGTGAGTTTTACTTCAAAAGTTACAGAAGGCTTTAGAAAGTACGAGGAAAAAAATTAATTGGTACTGACAGAACTGGAAGTCACTGATAAAAGTGAACGAAGCAATTTAGCCTGAATTATGATAGCTGGGATTCGCTATTAATAAATTGAACATATAGTACCTAAGAAACTGTTGTATCTAGAGGCATCTAGCATAAATTGACCTATATTTCTTTGCTAAGTTGTTTACTAGACATTTCCTAAAAATACCACCCATGTAATCAGTCAGACTTTGACTTACAGGGAAGGATCACTCACTTTTGAAAATGTAATGGCTATCATCTAGGCTGCCTTACCGTTAAAACAGTATTGTACTACAATAGCTTTTCGGCTTACAAGGTGCTTGTGTGTGGTAACTGATCCTTAAACAAGTAAAGCAGCTAACGCCAAAGCCCGGATATGCCATCATCAACAAAGCATAAGGGCAGATCTTGTACAAAATAATGTCATTAAAATTTTAAGATTACATGTTACAAAAGCACGATAGAGAAACCACCACATAAGAAAGAATCTACACGCTGCTTACCTTAAAACCATGTCGTAAAGGATTCCGCTCCTTTATTTCCGCTGCTAATGACACTCGGCCTTCACCACTTCCATCTGAAGTAGGTAATACATCAAAAACAATTATATCCAAAAGCTTGGTATCAAAAGGATCAGCCAGCAGTGCCAAGAATCCTGGTTTCAAAACAGCCCACACCTGCAGAAAATCAGAAAACATGGACAATGCTGTGTGACTCTTAGTGTTATGGATAAAATTACAGCATTCTATTGTTGGTGTACCATCAAGAAGCCCCCAATTAGACCACAAAAGTTGTCATGCATCTCCAGGGGAAATTATTGTTGAACTTATCTTTTCCCTTGCCACTACTTGCAAATTCCCTCTTAGCTTTAGAATGATAAACAACATTTTTTCTATCTAAAATTTTGATCCAATTATCAAGTTTGAATGATTGCAGCAATATCCAATAAACTAGTTGTGATTTTGTAAGGAAATTGCAAATGCTGGATCTTAATGAATAAGATACATAAAGGGTATAAATTGTGAGATGCAATGCTACAGCATAATTCTTTATCTTGCAAAATGAATTGAGGTTATCATGTCAAGGACTTTCAGATAACTTGGCAGAATTATGTGCAAGGACCAGGCATTTCACCAAGTCTTGTCCAGCAAACTGTATGGACATGACGATGATATTTTGTTTAGTTGCTTCTGCATATACCTTAGGCAGCATATGTGGTGCCCCTTTTACATTTGAGCTCCACAATACAAGCCAATGCATAAAGAAACTCTGCTTTTATACCAGACTTCAAGTCTACCCAACAAAATTTGACTTTCTTTTCAAGAAGATTTCTAATTGGAATATATAGACCAGAAGTATTTCCAAACCATCTAAATCAATAAAGGAGAAAATGACGAGGTACCTGCACAAATGCACATGTTTGTGCAAACATTTATTTGTGAGGTCTTGTATGTGCGTTCTCAGAAGAAGATTCAGTGTTAAATACTCATAATATCATTCAACACTGTCAATAAAACTAAAAGTAATGATGAAGAACCCTACACAGAAACCTTCATTTTTTGCACAATTGTGCAGGCAGATAAATGACAAATTACCTTCTGCCAGGGGCAGACCTAGTTTTGGGCAAGATTGCATTACCTTCTGCCAGTTGTCATTACAGCAACTAAACCAACTGCAAGCACAACATTTCCTGGAATCATCATCCTTCACTATTCGTGGTAGATGCTTCACCATAACATATTCTTCTTTCAGCTTAGGGCCATATTCTGGTGAAAATGACAGCTTAGAGACCTCCAAAAACTTGCAAACCTACAACAGCATGGTGAAATGCATGCTAATTAGCAACCAAGAAGTAGTAAAAATTAAAAGCAAGAAAATATTTTTAATTTCAAATCATCAGGTTTCAAAAACCAAGACTTTGGGATTATGGATTGAACTAGGAAACACGTGTTGTTCAAATTGTCAAAGAACCATATCAACCCAATAGCTTAAGCTATTAGGTGAGGTCCCAGGATATGATTTATATTATTCTCTAACACATCCCCTCGAGTAAAAGCCCTTTGGTCTTGAAACTTGCACAGGCCCACAATACCATGTGCTTAATTTTTATTAAATAAATGGGGATGATGAGATTCGAACTCATGACCATTTAGTCATCAAGGCTCTGATACCATGTCAAAGAACCATCTCAACCTAATAGCTTAACCTGTTAGGTGAGGTCCCAGGATATGATTTATATTATTCTCTAACACAAATTCTCAATGATAGGTTCATACAGTTCATCGTCACACCACGCAAACAAAGAAAATTCCTGACTTAAATAGATATCAATTGATTCAAGCATTCAAGGAAATGATTTTTCTAAAAGTTGAACAGATAAATGGCAGCCTGGTAGTTCAAGTGATGCCTCATGTTGAAATGAACTGCCGGCATGCTTATGATGAGTTCAAAGACCCATAAAGTAGTCAAACTCCATCATAGATACACAACAGCAGAAGACATGAAGCACTGATTAGGACATGCAATTGAGCAAGGAAGAGAAATTGATGCTTCAATGAGATGCCTGGAGCGTTGCTTTTGGCTTTAACATCACATAACAAATTCAAATGACAGTGTGGAACTTAATTGATCATTGTCAGATTCTAGAATATTAAATTAAAAAATTCCTAAAGCATCATGGAAGAAGAAAAAAGAAAGTTGGATTTGATTTTTCTAAAAAAAAATTCACATCTTATATATAGGAGGACAAGAGGAAAAAAAACAAAAAAAGAGGGCATCTAGGACCTAAAACAAATAGGTTGAGCTGGCCCTCACATTGGATTTCATAGAAAAAGCTAGTAGAGCTATCAGATCTATCTATCTAAAATTTACATTTTTCTGAAGTCGCCACCATATAAAAGTTAATCTATGATATGCATTTTGTTATCTTGAAATAAGAGTTTTCACTTTCCACAAATAAATGAGAAATACGTATTCCTAAATAACAATAGCAACAAAATTCAACAAGAACCAGAAACTTGAAAAAGAAGAAGAAGAATACCTCTCGGGAGTTCACAATATCCATGTTCCCTAAAAAGTGGTTTAAATATTGTTGCATTGTAACCTTTGCACGGTCCGACATTGAATTCTGTCTTCCCAACGCTGGACGGATAACTGGTAAAGCAGCACTTGATGGAACATCTCTGAACAGAAAAACCACCTGTAAGAACTATGAGAATTACTGAAGACAAGGACATAATATATGTTTAACAATTACACAAATGTGTAAGCTGTGACCTGTTTTTGGCACTCTCATCATGATGCAATGGAATGGTCTCATCGTCGGCATCATCATCATCATTAACCATTGGTGTATGATCTCCTATTCCTAGATTTTGAAGCCATTCTTTAACCTTTAATATAATTTTCCAATAAAAAGCACATCAAAACCACACACCTTCCCAGAAAAAAATCAAATTACCAACATAACAACCTCAAAGAATTCATTTACAAAAGTAACAAACACAACCAATGCCATCCACCACACAGACACACCTGCTCTTGCTTCTCAAGAATTTCCTCGAAAAACACCCGTTTCTTCAATGCAAAATGTAAATAAAACACTTGTGCCGCTTTCTTCAATAATCTCCACTTGAACTACATTAACCAAAATAAAATTCCACGTTAAAAATTTCAAATTTATTTGCCCCTACTAATTCCAAAAATAAAATAAAATTGTACAACACTGTTTCTTCAAGAAACAAGAAAAGAAATTATAGTCAAAAGATTCTGTACAAATTAGAGGGTTCAATAATGTTTCAATACCTAATGTGTAGCTTCAAAAGTTTACTTTTTACTAGCTTTTTTTATGAATATTTAGAGCATCCAAACACGGCCTAAGAATATTCAAATTCAAATTCAAATTGAATAGTCAAAATTCAAAACCTAAAGAATCAAATTTGCACACAAAATTTAGAAACCTAAAAACAAAATCTAGTTCAAATTCGGTTAATTGATCGCGTATCGGTACCTGCTTATATTGAACTTCGATTGTATAAGATAATTGAACAGGACTAATATCGCTGGGGTCGGGTCGAGAGACGGACACAATAGTAGCTTGTGGTAATTCATCGAAAATCCGGCCGGATTCCGGTGTCGAACCTTGACGGAAAGAGAAGAAGGAAGATATGATTGAGGATGATGGTGGTTGTAACGGCGTTGATGGCTCTGATTGCATTTGTACGTAACGGGGACCGCCGCCGCCAACACTCCCCCCTCCCATTAATTGCGCTGACGATGCCATTGATATTGATTATGATTTAAATTAATAATTTAGCTTTTGAGATCAGAATTTTCTGGTTGAGAGAAATGGAAAAAGGGAAGGGAAGTCGTTGGAGAGTTGGTTTGGGGTTTAAATAAGTGAGCGCCGTCGACAACCAGCCAACGTGGTCAATTCTGGAAAGTATTGGAAAGGTCGCCTTTTTTTAAAAAAACAATGTGGGTTAACGGATTCTCCGAACCGAATAAGAAGGGACAGATCTTCTTGTACTATATGATTTATTCATCTACCCCGTGTTCGGTCCATGCCCATAGCTTAGAAATTAAAAAATTCTTAATAAATGGTGCATGTGCTATAATTATATTTTTTAAACTCGAAATCCAGAAAAGCCACCGGTAAATATTCAAGTCAATATATTTTTTTATTTTATAAAAAAATAATAATATTATTAATTAATTTTTTCTAAGTTAATTAAGTTACGAGTCCATTTAGATTTTTAATCCAATTATATTAAATCAATTATATTTTTATTTTTGTTAAAACTCGATCTAATTTAGACTTTAAATTATTAATTCATGGGTTAACTTATCAAATTAAAAACTTAAAATGTTAAAATAAAATGTTGTAAATACTAATTTTTGAAAAATCAATGACGTTTTACTATTTTATTAATGATTTAAAAAAAACACAATTATTGGAACTACTAAGATTAATTTGATTTGGTTATCTTATTTTAAAAACACTATATTTAAAACTCGTTTGATAATCTTATTTAAAATATATGTCTTAACAATTTGATTTTCGACATATATTTGGAAACTAAATAAATAATCAACATGTAGAAATTGTAAAATTATTATAATTGTTAATATTTAAAAACTAAATAAGTGTATGTGTTGGTTTTGTATTTAAAGATAGCTCAATTTGCTCAATTTGCTCAATATGTCAAGTAAATGAAAGTATTAAACTATAACTAAAATTTATCAGTATTTCACTGTAGCGTAAAATAATATTCATTATAAATGAATTCACTGTAGATTGTATTGTTCTGCATTGCAGCGCAGGTACTCTAAACTATGAGTGCTTTCACTGTAGACTGTACTGTTTGGTGATGGCATGTGTGAGGCTGCAGCTAATAGGTCCCAAGCGCCAAGCTAGAGGCGCATCCCCTAGGGCTGCGTACACGTGGCGCTTGGGCTCCTTAGGTACTGAGTCCATATCCTGTAGTGTAAGTCTACAGCTCAATATTAGACAAAATTATTAGAAAAAATATGCGGCGGACTCATAAATAATTTTAAAATGATTTTTAAAAAATTTAATTATTTTTTATTTTTTATTTGGGATGGACCCAGCCCAGCCATCTGGGTTGGGTTGGGTTGGGTTGGGCTGGGCTGAGACGGGTCCAACCCGTCTTAGTTTTCTTTTGCTAGATGTATAGGAAGAAAAAACCACAGGAGGAAAGGGATGAAGAAGCTTACCTAGGCTAGATGAGGTGTTGCTGGCTGGTGGGCCTGCTGACGGCTCACAGTGGGGCCGTTAGTGGTGAAGCTTTGGTAGGGCTAGTCTGAAGAGGTTGGCGCTGCTAGAAGAAGAGGTTGGTGTCGGTGATATTATTCCTATTACCATAAAGAAGATGAAGTTGTAAGGGTGTTGGGCCGTTGGTGGTCACGACGTTGAGGCTGAAGCTGCTGGGATTCACGACAGAGGAGATGGTTGCAACGACGATGGAGAGAAAAAAACAATGTTGAAAAAGCTAAAAAAGATGGTTTTTTGCTCACCTTGCACTATTCTCTCTTTCTCCTTAATGCCTGAAATCCACTTCTATTTATAGAGGGGAAGAGTGACATCTTGTCTTTATTGGGGACCAATCTTGGCCCTTGATTCAATCGAGAAGGATCTCAACCGTTGGCTCAAAGTTATCATCATTCGGCTGCTAAAGGCTAATCCAGTTAGTCTTTTTAGGGCAGTAGCTGTAGAGGCAGCTGTAGAGGCAATCAACCAGCAAGAATTATGTTGAGGTGTAGTACAATGTCAAGCCACCATAGTAATGTATGATTTATCTGATTTTGTGGAAATATGAAGCATTGAATGCTCTGAAAAAGTAGCAATCCGAGCAACCTTTCGGGTACAAAATCTTGAAGATGATAAATAATAATCAAACGACAAGACATTTGACATCTTTTTTTTTCTGTGCTGGTCAAAATGGTATTGTTTCGTACCAAAACAAACTGTTTTGGTCAAAATATACCATTTCATTTAAGTAAAATGACACTATTATGATTTTCTTAGGGTTTAATTAGGAATTTGACTAAATTCAATTTAATCCTTCGGCTTTTGATTTCTTTTAATTGCATCCCTAATTGACGTCGAACTTTTAATTTTACGCGATTTAACCCTTGCCAAACTCCAATATCAATCCTGAATTTTATCATTTTATTTTTATTTTGGTCATTGGTTTTGAATTTATACAAATTGACCCTTAATTAACCATTAAACTTTCAATTTACTTCAATTTCACCTCTGTTTTCAAACTAATTGAGTCTCCGAAGTTTAATGCCTTCTAAAAAAGATCCTTAGTTATGAATTTCTTCAATTTAACCCTTAATTGACCATAGATTTTGTTTTTCTTGCAATTTTGTCCTTGATTTCAATTAATTGACTTCGTAAAAATTAAGTTTGGTCCTCTAAAATTTCAATTTTCATAATTAAGCTCAAATTGGGCTCCCAAACTTAATTTTTCACTAATTAAGTCTTTAATAATTTAATTTGACCTTCTATTTGCATTGTCTCTTTAGTTTTAAGTACAATGAGGTATGATTAGTCTCATAATTCCATCCAAAATTTCAGCTTGATTCTTTTACATATCTGAAACCTTCTTCAGTCTGCTTTTGCCAAGTTACTAGTCTTCTTGTTATTATTGCTTTTGTTTTATATTTTTATTTTAAAAGAAAAAAGGTAAATTTCAGGGGAAGAACAAAAAAATGGGTTATGACAATCATTATATACAAATTAGATACCAAGGGTTAAATTGAAAACACATAAAACTTTAACAAAAGAAAAAATGATAAAAATATCTCTTTAAAGTGATATTATTTTTAATAAAAAAATTAATTTTTTATATAATCGACTCTTAAATCTTCCAATGAATATCCAAAATAATCCAAAATAAATCATGATAATAAGGTGTTAGATTAATAAATTAACAAGATGATTTGAAGATTACATGCTGAATTAGCCGGCTTAATAACAATGATTTTAATTCATATCCGTTTGTGAATGTATTTGAAATGATGTTATTTTAGAAATTTTAATTTTTTTTATATAAAATTAATTTTTTAATTTTTTTGTGTACTAATATTAAAAAAATGTTTTTAAAATAAAATAACACAATTCTAAATCACACTCTTCCTAATCAGGACATCAGTTCGTTTCAATATTTCTTACGTTGTTACTTGTGAGTCCAAAAAGAACAGCCAGCACGCTACGCCACGCGTTAATTCTTTGTCCGTTTCAGTTTCAATTTCAACATTCCTTCCCATTTATCTTCCCGGAAAATCAAATTCCCAAACTCTAACTAATTGGGAAAAAAAATAAATTCACGATGAACATCTCGCTAATCGCCGATACAGCTACCATAGCTGCACAACAAACCCTATGTTCTGGAAACTCGCTGTTCCTCCATCGCCAAAACCGCATCAACCTCGCAGATCAATCCTCCCAAATCTGCGCTGTCATCGTCGATGTCTTGGCTTCGCCGCCTGTCAAATCCAAAACCTCCCGTCGCACCATCCTCCGGAAACGGCGGCGGACCAGGAGTAGATCGAAAACTTATGGAGATGCCGGCGATTGCGGAGAGGAGTATGGTTTTTTTGGCGGTGGAGGCGGCTGGGGCGGTTTTGGTGGCGGCGGCGGCAGGGGGTGGAATTTCGATAAATTCGGAGGGCATGATTGGGATGAATCTTCGGGGTGGTATTCCTCGCGGTCTTCGGATTTTGCTTACGGGTTTGTTTATGAGGTGATTTATTGGATTGCCTTGTCGAATTGCGTGCATTTTGCGTTTAAGAAGGTTGTTAGGCTTGTGGCTGATGGCATTGGTGATACCGACAGAGGGAAAGTGGTGCCTTTGAGATTGGGTACCATTTGCTAATTCGGTAACTGAAAGGGTATTATAGAACATCTTTTCTACAATGCAATGTACATATTGTATATAATTCTTCTCATTTTTTTAAATGAATAGTTTGTGATTTGGTTCTATGCGTATGAGCTGCCTTTTGATTATTAGATGACTGCATGATCTGTTTGAGGAATGTTTTCTTTGTTGAATGGATCATTGGTTAGTGATTAGAGAAAATTGAAAGTTTTTTATTGTGTCAGTTAGAAGTGGATATGTTTTTATTTTTCCTATGTTCAGATTAATGTTGGAGATGATGGAGTCTCATATTTTATGTTTATTTGTTGGTTGCATCATTTTTGGTTAATGGTGTGCTATCTCATCTGCAATTACGGGTGACTTGTGCCTGGATGTCATTGAAATTTTGAGGGAAGAGTAGGAAGTCCTTTTCTTTTATAAACTAGCTGTTTGATGTTGGCTGTGGTGAAAGGTAGAAACCGAAGTTCATTTATTGTAATTCCTTCCTTTTATATGGGCATGAATTATGCTTGACATTGGTTAAGAATTTGCCAATACAAGTCTTACTATTGGATACAAATGTTGTCAACAAGGGCTATTAACTGATGTGGGAGGATATTCAAGTAGTATGGCACTTGATCTATTATCTGTCATGACAGTGGTTACTAAAGGTGAACTGAAGACTTATGTGTTATTGATGCAAATTAAAACTTACATAAAATTTTCAACTCCTAACTCTAATTTTGTAGGCTACAGAATTAGCATTTCCATTAGAATCTTCCTTTTTGATGCTGATTGTATGGAGTTTCTTTAGAGGTTCTTGCTTCAGATAGTCATACTCTACGCAAGACTAGTGGAAAAAAAATAGAGGTAGCATAGGTATTTGTTATAATGTTGCGTTCCATGACATAAGGTAAACTGCCCTCGTGTTCAAGTTGATAAGCTCCGCTCAAATAATTACATGCTTGAGTACAAGGGGTGAGGGCACAATTGTGAGAGGGGAAGTAGGGTGGTTTTCATTTTCACTGGATTATCTGAATGGTGTCATGAATCTAACAGGCTTGGAAGAATGGTAATACAGCAGTTGAACAAGAGTTGAAAAACCACCCTGGCCTCTTAACTGTCTAACAATGCTATGTTGCAGCTATGACCGCCCGATGCCTGTAGATCATGGGATTTGATTGCTCTTTAATTGCTTATGTTACTTTTGCGGTGTAGCATCTCTATAGTTTAAGATGATGTATCAGAGACGCCTTGCTGCCTAGAGGTTCTTTAATTGCTTATGTAAAGGCAGTGACATGATTTCGATTTCCTTGGCTTCAGTTTTGAATTTGCAATAGAGGTACCCACCTTTATTGAGATCTTGTTTCCACAAGTGACAATCTAGCTGATGATGTTTTTGAAAATTATCGAAGGGCTAGAAGCTCTGGTGCTGATGATGTTTTGGATTGAGACCTTTTGATAATAAGATATCAATCAGCTTCCATGTTGGAAATTGGAGTGTTTTAAATCTTGCGAGAGAAGTCAGATTTCCATGATTGGGGGGCAATAAGAAAAAGTTTTTGATGCTAGACGATTGCAGTGAATGGTATGCATCTGACCAGTTAGAACCATTCTAAGACACTCAAAAGGCTGTTTCAGCAATGTTCTATTCTCCAAACTCCATTCTTTGGATTACATATCATCGCACATTTTCTTTCATGAGCTGATGGGTTTCTGCAGTTTTGTTCTCAAATATTCTCTTTTTTCTGGCGTTTTTTCTCTCTCTTTTTTTTTACTATTGTGAAATGTTAATCGCATTTTCAGGTTTCATTAAAGTGTTGCACGCTTGCTCATTGTGTGGCGTTGCACACGTATGCAGGTGCAGATGCATGCACTAATTGGCTTTCATGCGCCCTGCGCGATAAGACCAAATGGTCTGATGGATTTTGTTGTGGTAGATGCAGACAGTACAATTTCACAAGTTTATATATTCTGCTTAGGAATTCAACATAAATGTGGTATGATTGACCTGTTTGGAGCTGGGAAATACTTGGTTACGCTTACAATCCTGAATAAATGACTTTAGAATTCCAAGTCTCAATTCTGCATAGTTTTGATGGAAGGAGTAAGCATCAAATTCGTGGCACTGATCTACGAGATGGGTTTTTGCAGTGGGAGCTCGCTGGATGCTGCCATGGAGAAATATCAAGGATTATCTCATAGCAAATAAGCAATACTATCAATTGATTTCCAGAATGATAATAACTTTATATTGATATGGGAGTTTTAATTAGGGACAACAATGATTGGGTTGGAGTTGGATTTTGCTCCGTCCATCACCTACTCGAAATATCTAAATCCATCGCCTATTTGGATCTCCAATCTAGTAAGATTTAATTGAGTGGATGGCTCTGTCTATCCAGTTGATATTGGATCTGAGTGGTTTTTTTTCATAAAAAAATCAAATAAAAAAATAAAATCTAAATTAAAAAAATAAACTATATCTTCATCTTTCATCTATGAATCATAAAAAAAAAAAAAAATTCAGTTTAAAGGATTATCTCATAACAAATAAGCAATACCAATTTCTATAATGATAATAACTTTATATTGATATGGGGGATTTGATTAGGGATGGAATAATCGGGTAGGAGGTGGATTTTGCTCCATTCGTCACAAGTGTTGAATTTTACATCATTTTCTATTAATTTCTCTACGTTTATTTTTTTTAGCATTTTGGAGGGAATTTTTTTTTAAAAAAAGAGTTTTAAGCTTAATTTATACCATTGAACCTAGGGGTGATCATTTTCGGTTCGGTTTGGTTTTTATATAAAAAAAACTAACCAAACCGAATTTTTTTTAAAAAAACCGAAACCGGTTCAAACCGACCGGTTTTGGTTCGGTTCGGTTTTTTAGGACAAAACCGGTTCAAAATAGTTTGGCTTGGTTTTTTGGTTTAGCTCGGTTTTGACTCGGTGTGGCTCGGTTTTTTGCTGGTTTGGCTCGATTTGTTTTTTGTTTGGGTTTGGTTTGGTTCTGTTTTTTTGGTTTTAGGCTTATAAAATCAAAACTGAACCGAACCGGCCAGTTTTTTTAAAATTTTAATCGGTTTAATTGGTTTTTTTTCACAGTTCGGTTTTTTCGGTTATTTTTTTTCGGTTTTCTCGGTTTTTTAGTTTTTTTGCTCACCCCTAATTAAACCTAAGACAAAATAGCTTAAAAGCCCAAATGTTGTCTCTTAATAATGGATGGATGAAAATCCAATGCAAAACATAAGAAATTAGTTGCCATATCATCTGTTTATTTTGTTTGTTGATCAAATTATTTAAGCCATATAAAATTATTTTATTGGTTCAATAATATCATTTAATCAGAAAATTGAGTTATGAAAAGAGATAAACATGAGTTTTAGTTTAATTCAACTTGAACTAGGACTTTTAGAAAATAAACATGAAAACCACTATAAATAGAGGAGCTGGTAAAGAGACAAGGTGAAGAACGCACATGAGAATTAAAAGAGAGGCAGAAGCTTTACAGAGGAGGTTCAACCACCATAACCAAGTTTCATCCAATTCTTTTCTCTTTTGCTTTTTGTTAGTTTTCTCTATAAATTTAATGTTTAATCAATTAAGCATGTGTAACTTGTTATTTCTTTGGTTAAGGTTGGTTTCAAACTTTCAACATATTTATTTTCAATCAATAAATTTCATAATTTTCTTTTATCTTTTCCATTGAATTTGTTTATATTCTACTCATTTCATAATTAAAAATTACTATCTTGTTGATTTAGGTGAGCAACAATGTCAATATGATAGTGATTTGATTGGTATTTTAAAATTTTGATTTGTTTTGTCAATAATTCTAAAGTTAAGCTTCAAATTGTGATAATAGATCATGGTAGATATTCAATTGATTGCATGTGTAATAAAACTTAAGACTAATAAACCAAGCTTGTGTGTTTGTTTCTTGATTCAACCTATATCTTTCTCGATTTATCCCTTTTATTAAGTTGAATTTAGAGAGCTTATTCTATGTTGTTTAATGAGAAAAGATCAAGTAGAGAGCTTATTTTACTTGATAAAAAAGCAAGAAAAGATTGAGATAATCAAATTTATAATTGTTGAATTTAAAAGAAAGTGAAAGAATAATTCTGATTATTGGTTGTATTTCATGTTTAGAAATGCAGAGTGATTCCTTAACCATGTTTCTCATCAAGTTTTAAACTTTATTAGAAACTTGTTCTTGAAATTTTTAGTTTTCTAGATATTTTTAAAAATATACCAAATCAACTCCAAATCACCCTAAATTTTATGTGCAATTTACATTAAGGTGTCTTTAATGTGTCTGCAATTTTTAGTTGATTTATTAAGTCTAGATAGGTTTTTAAGTTTTATTTTACTTACTAATAATATTAGGGTTTATATATATATATATATCTTGAGACAATAACTTGTTAATTATGAACAATCTTATGTTAGAATGACCCTTTTTGTTATCATACTCAATAACTATATCATTTAGTACAAGGATTTAATTTATGTAATTTTTTTAGAGTATAGGTTTTGGTGTCGTGTTGTTGAGGATTGTTTTTCCTAATTAATTTGTTATTTGTCTAGTTTTCTGTTTTAAATTTGTCTTAATTAGATTTTAGTTTTATTTTGTTGTAGTATTATATGAATGGCTGAATCTACTAAAGAAGAGATATATCATTGAATTAAAAGAGTCTTGAGATTCACATCATCTACTCAAAGATCAAGCGAGCCATTAGATTATTTCCCACTACATCATTGTATTCTCAAGCATTGCATACTGCCCTGTAACCCAGTCCACCAACAAAGCTAGAAAAGCAAGAGATGGAAACAAATAACCAAACTCGCAAGGAGATGGCAACACCAGCTCTCGACCAGTAACTTCTTTGATTATATATCTTTAAATTAATGTTGCTTTTGAACATAAATTATGAATGATTCATCTTTTACCAATTTTTCTTGGTTTTGCAGGTGAAGATCCAAACAAGCATCATAATAAGTTCCATGTAGTATGTTTAAACATAAAACCAATTGAAAACTCTAGAAAGAAAAGTAAAGTTGAGAGCTTTTCCATTCTTTTTAGGAAATAACATGAATGAGTGGTTGTATTATCTACCATCTAACACATTACCACGTGAGATGAGATGAAATTAGCACCAAGAAATGTGAGATGAGTGGTTGTTTATACCTTTCGTTTTTAATATGATGATCGATTTATAATAGCTTAATAACCAATCAAAATTAGCACCAAGAAACGTGAATGAGGTGGGCGTGACATCTATTATTGAGCAGCAACTTTTTAATCTTCTCAAGTTCAATAAATGGTCATAACTACTATTAAATAATCAAGGATGTGTGGAGTTTGATCTTTGATAAGCCATTTAAATGATATATGTCCATCTTTGTAAAAGGATAATTTGGACCAAGTCAATGCTTTAGAAGGGTTTCAAGGGTAACAAGTATTAAAAAATAAAAATATTATCATTTCTTTAACATTTATAATATTGGATGAAGAGATCATCTTAATTTTAACTATTAAAAAAACCATCAACAAGTTACACCTAATGCTAATTTCAATCATCTAACAGGTTTCAATCAACCATGGCCACAATCCATCCCTTAAGCTCGAAGTATGTATCTAAAAGATATAGTCAAGTCTTTAGCTACCATTTCCTTATAATTTCATCAAAAAGTAAGAACAATTATAAAGAATTTGAAAAACCAAGCGAGCAATTGTCTAGTATCATGGGAATAATAGAAGCACAATGATCTGGAAAGCTTCCTTCCCAAACTATGATCAATCCAAGAGAAAACGATAGTGTTATGACCTAAGGAGTGGGAAACAACTTGAGGACCTACTAAAAGCACCAAAGAGGGTGATGGGTGAGGGAATTAAGAATAAAACAAAACAACCAAAAAGCTTATCTCTTGACGAGAATAAAAGTCATCCATCATAAAAAAATACTCCAACCATTAAGGGTGTTGTTACTTAAAGGAATTTTTAAGGTTTTTATTTGTACTAATGTTATTTTCCACCTTGTCCAAACAAGTTTTCAAAGTCTAAGAATGAGGAATATGAAAAAGAGATTTAAAAAAAAAATTACCAAGTTCAAGTCAATATACCTTTTTAGATACCATTAAGCAAGTACCATGTTATGCAAAGTTCCTTAAGAAGTTGTACACCACTTAACACAAGCTAAAAGGTGATGAGATTATAAATATAGGGGACAATGTATCCTCTATTTTGCAAAGAAAGATTCCTTCAAAATGTAAAGGTCTAAAACGTTTCACTATACAATGCTCAATCGGTAACACCAACTTTGAAAAAGCCATGCTAGATTTAGGGGCGCCTCTTAATATCATGCCTTAATATATTTATGTTTATTTAAATCTAGGTTCATTTAAAGAAACTATTGTAGTTATTCAACTTGTTGATCAGTCTAATACATATCCAAATGGAGTTTTAGAAGATTTTTAAGTGCAAGTAAATAAGTTAGTCTTTCTTACTAATTTCTATATTCTTGATATGAAGAATGACCCATACTTTAGGTTAACACCATTACTTCTAGGAAAGCAATTTATAAAAGCTGCCAAAACCAAAATAGATGTTCATGATGGAACCCTAATAATGGAGTTTGATGGTGAAGTTATACATTTCAATATCTTTGAGGTAATAAGGTATTTAAGTGATTTACATCCTTGTTTTTTAGTTGACATACTTGATTATTTAGTGTAATAACTCTTTGAGTTAACTAGTAAGGATGCTTTGGAAACTATTATTAATAAGAGCTTTGAGTTAGAAGATCTAAAAGAACTAGGGGGCATGCAATTATGTGATAATATAGAGGATGTTATGGAATCTTTAAAGTTTTTTCCAAAAGCTTTAAAGAGGTATAATGCTTATTTTATTCTTTGCCTTTATCTAATAAGAAACTTTTATCTTCTATGATAGAAGCCCCCACCTTGGAACTTAAGCCTCTTCTTTAGTGATGCAGCCAAGCTTGTGAATACTAAAGGTTTCAAGCATTTAGACGAGGGTATATAATAATTAGATAGAGATCCGTCATAGACAAACTATATGAATGACCTAACAAATGGTTTTATAGACCAGTGAAACAAGTTTAAGCTTAAGAGAAGGTTTGGTCATTCCAAATCAGAGTAATAGCTTAAAAAGACCAAATAAGATATTCATTGTTGCATCGGGCTCAAAATGTTCCAATCGATTATACAAGCTATTTTCTTATAAAAAATGGCTTTGCATTAATTGGATTGTTGGATATTATAAAATTAGGTCTAAAAGATGTTATTTGGGCTAATTTTGTTATTTTCCTTGATTTTTTTAATTTTATTTTGGATTTAATGTTAATTTCCTTTATGCTTTTGGATTTTGATTTATTTTCTAGTGAAGATAGGGTTTTCTGATTTATTTAAAGACCTTGTAAATCTTAAAAAGGAAGATACTATTAGACTTATATTTAAAATAAAATTATGAATTTAGGGTTCACATTTACAATTATTTTTGTTCTCTTATAAAAAATCCATCTTTTTTATGTTTGTTTGTTGTCATTCTAGCTTTTACCTGCATCATTGAGCAACTTAAATATATGTACTTAGGTGAGGGAGACATTTATACATGATTAATACAAAAAATCACACAACTTTTTAAAAGAAAAAACTAAAATAGCTATACATTAGACAACAACTAACATAAAAGAGATTAGTCTTTTATGTGCATGCACTTAGAATGAAGGAAAGTCAATTAGAGAAGCTCAATGTCGATTACAACCTCTTATGATAAAGGTTGTGAAGAAAGAAATTCCAAAATTTCTAGATGTTAGTGTGATATACTTTATTTTGGACAACAAATGGGTTTACAGGTGTAAGTTATTTCAAATAGATTCAACATTACTATGCTAAGAAATAATGAAAATGAGCTAGTACCAACTCATATCCAAACTGGTTGTTGGTGTGTATTTTTTTTTATCTAAAACTTAACTCTACTACTTGTAAAAATTATTTTTCTTTACCATTTATTGATTAAATGTTAGAAAAGTTGGTTGGTCATACCTACAATTGTTTTAATCAGATCATGATTGCATTAAAAAACTAAAAGACAACTACATACCATTTGACCTTTGCAATGCCTCAATATCTTTTCAATTATGTATGATGAATATATTTTCAGATTATATTGAAAACATTATAGTGGTTTTCATAAATGATTTTAGTGTATATGGTGATTCTTTTGATAAATATTTAGATAACCTTACCCTTGTTATTAAATGCTTCATGAAAACTAATCTTGTGTTTAAGTAAGAGAAATGTCATTTCGTGTTTGATTAGGGTATATTTTTATTCCATATCATATTTACGAGGGGGACACAAATAAACAATTCTGTGATAGATTTTGTACGTTCTTTATCACTTCCCATAAATATGAGAGATGTTCATTCATTTCTTTGGCAGGTATGTTTTTATCAAAGATTTGTTTAAGGTTTTGCAAAGATTGCAAAACCTTTATACCAATTATTATAAAAGAAGGTATCACTTGATTTCAATGAAAAATGCAAGGAAGCATTTGGGAAACTTAAAGAACTCTTAACCTTAACTCCAATTATCCCACTACCTAATTAGAGTCTTTCATTTGAGTTAATGTGCGATATGAGTTATAATGGTGAGAGAGTAATTTTAGGGTAGAGAGTTGGCAAGCTTCCTCATTATCATTCATCAAGAACCTTGAATGATGCACAACATAAACTACTCCACAACTGTAAAAAAGCTGCTATAATTGTTTTTGCTTAAAAAAAAATTCATTCTTATCTAATTAGTATTAAAGTAACTATATTTTCAAATCATGCAACTATTAGGTATTTACTCACTAAGAAAGATGTTAAACTGAGATTTATTCAATGGATACTTCTCTTATGAGAATTCAATTTAGACATCAAAGATAAGAAAAGAAGTGATAATAATGTTAATAACCACTTTAGTTGCCTTATTTATAATGAAAAAGCTTTTCCATTAGATGAAAACTTTATGGACAAGGAACTATTTTCCTTGGAGATATTGGCCCCTTGGCATATTGTGAACTATTTAGTCACTTAAAAGATGGATGATCCAACTCATGCTTAAAAGAATATGCTAAAAAGATTGTAAAGCAATAGGTATGGAATGATCCTTCTTTATGGAAACATCTTGTTAATAAAATGATAAGAAGATATGTATCTAATTATGAATTCTTATCTATACTAACATTTTATCTTTTTTTATGCATATGATGGATATTTTAAAGCAAAATAATGGCTCTTAAGTTACTTAAAAGGATTTTATTGTTTTACCTTATTTAAAGACACATTCTTTTTTTACAAGTCATGCGATTGTTATCAATAAATAGGTAACTTAGATGCACAAAATCAAATGCCTCATATAACCATACTAATTGTTGAAATCTTTGTGGTTTAGGGCATTGATTATATAGCTCTTTTCTTTCTACATATGATAATCTCTGCATATTTCTTGTTGTTGATTATATGTCAAGATGAGTGAAATCAAAAGCCATCTAAATTCTTCGCATGCGAAGAGTTTTATCTTATCTGGGAGGAAAGGAATAAGAGAATTTTTGATGGACAGAGTACTTCGGTGGGCAATATCTTTCGAAAATTTCAGGTTTTGTTCTATACCGTCTTCCATTTCTATGAGAAAGATCATTATATTCTTAATGTTGGCTGAAGTGTATGGTTGTGGTCTTTTGAAGATAAGTAGTTCAGGGCAGTCTTTTGTTTGCTTCTTGCTGCTGCATATCACGTTGACTGCTGACAGTAGTGATCTGTCTGCTGGTCGGGTTGGGTCTTGGTGATGGTCGTTCGCTTTGGTTGATCTGCACTTGTGTTGTAGCTGTGAACTGCTGCTTTTGTATGAGGAAGATGAACAGTGCCTTGATGAGGTCTGGTCTTCATGCATTTCACGTGGTCGGGTTTTGCCGCATGCAATGCTGCTACATGGGCAATGCATGGACGTGTAGCTGGTTTGAGTGATTTCTACCGTGTGGTTGACAACTGGGATGCTCCTTTGCTGACAGCTGTGTCTTGCTATATGGAATCAGCTTCAAGGCCTGTTATTCTAGCCACCTGTCATTGTATAGGTTTCTTTGCTAACCTGTCTGTTAGCCTCTATTTGTTATTGTGGGGAGGCTGTTCACCACTAATTATTTTGTATGGTCGCAACCTGTCTAGGCATCTGTTAGCTTTTTGGCTTTCTTTTGCGCAGATTGTACATGTCTGTATATTAACTTGCTGGGTCACCAGTCTTGTTACTTTTGATCTATAATACATTCTTACATTTTGATAAAAAAAAAGCCATCTAAATTAATGATTTTAAAGTGATTATAGATTTTGTGAAGACTAACATTTTTGTGAGCTTTAGAACACCAAGAGCTATCAAAAGTGATAAAGGGAACCTTTTTTGCAATTGATCATTTGAAGCTTTGCTTAGGAAATATAACATTACATATGAGGTTACAACATCATATCACCCACAAATTAATGAGAAATTTAAAGTGTCAAATTGAGAGTTCAAGTCTATTTTAGAGAAAACAATGAATCCTAATGGGAAGGATTAAAATGGACGCCTTAATGATGCAATTTGAGCATATAGACAACATTTGAAATACCAATTGAGATGTCATCATTTTAACTTGTGTATGGTAGGTAAGTCATATCACATTTTGGTTGAATTAGAACACGAAGCATTTTGGAAGGTGAAACAATGTAATATAGATATGAATGATGCAAGTGAACAAAGAAAACTTTAACTAAATGAGCTTGAGGAAATTAAAAATAAAACTTATGAGTGTACAAGGACTAATAATGTAATATTCCAGTTTTTCATAGCCACAATTAATGGTAAATGTTTTTTTAGCCATTACATTCTTGATACTTCTCACAATAGTATTCCAAAAATTAGTAAATAGGTCCCACTCATTAGTATGGTACAATACACATATGATTGTGTAAACCAACATCTCTATAAAAGTGCTAAATGTACATACCTATAACATCATATTTACATATCCATAAGTTTGCATCATATCATAGTTACATATTACTACCATTACGAGTTTATACAAAAGTGTCGGACATCAATTACACACTTAATACATTTGTTCATACAAAATACATAATAATTTAAACATGCGAATACACACTTCTTTTTAAAATATATGGATCCGAGGAACGAGTCTCCTACACACCTTGATAGTGTGATGTTTCTGTTACAAAAGCAAAAGGGATACTGTAACAACCCGACTTTTTTATAGCAAAAAATCAGTGGAATTTTGTTTTGTAAGTCGTTACATTCTCGATGCTTTTCATAATATTATTTTGTGAATTTATAAATGCATTCCATTCATTAGCAAGGCACAACCCACATAGGGTAATGTAAATCAACATCCCATAAAAAGTGACAATACGAATCCCCGCAACGGTATCTAGGGTTTATCGTAACAGAATTCATCTCGTAGTATAGTGCAATACTTAGGTGATTTCACAATACAATATTCTCATAAGAGATAATATCACATACATTCATTCACCACATCATGTTTACAAGATCGTACTTTCACATCCATATTCCATTATAATTTTCGATACTAGTCTTTACAAAAGTGACGAAAACAAATGTTCAACTAGTTTGTTCCTTCTTATCAAATACATAACACCTAAAAACATACTATTATATACCACCTTTCAAAATATATGAACCTGTGGAACGAGCTTCATTACGCACCTTGATTGTGTGATGTCTCTGTTAAAAAAATAACATGGATACAAGAATTGTAAATAATCTAAATATGTTAATAAACAACTAAAAGAACGTTATCGTTACTTTTTGTTATAACCTGAAAACGAGGACATTATTTCATTTACTTCTCATATGCATTGTACAATCCTAAAAACATACTATTATATACCACTTTTTCAAAATATGTGAACCCGTGGAACTGATTTTTCTATGCACCTTGTTTATGTGATGTCCCTGTTAAAAAAACAATATGGATACAAGAATTGTAAATAATCTAAACATGATAATAAACAACTAGAAGAACGTTATCATTGCTTTTCGTTATCAACTGAAAATGAGTAAATTCTTTCATTGACAACCCAATCATCCATCTCAGATGTCATTAGTCGAAGCTAATCATCAACGCAACCCGACCATCCATATTGGATTCCATAAATCGAAGCTAATCATCAATTCATCCCGGCCATCCTCTTAGGATGCCATTAGCCAAAGCTAATCATCAATCACAACCCAGTCATCCTTTTTGGATACCATTAGCAAAAGCTAAGCATCAATTCATCCCGGCTATCCCCTTATGATGTCATTAGCCGAAACTAATCATCAAACACAACCTGGTCATCCATCTCGGATGCCATTAGCCGAAGCTAATCAACAACTTAAATCAACATTTCATAATCGGTTTAGCATTCATCAACAACTCAATCCACATTTCATAATCGGTTTAAAATTTATCAACAACTTAATCAACATTTCATAGTCGGTTTAACATTCATCAACAACTCAATCAACATTTCATAATCAGTTTTAACATTCATCAACAACTCAATCAATGTTTCATAATCGGTTTAACATTTGTCAACAACTCAATAATATATCATCCTCAAACAAGTCATTTCAGAATATTAACATTATAAAAGAAAAAGGTGGAAACCACCTACCTATTCATCCCGTGAGGTGTCTTTGCCCGGTCAAAAGTCCAATCCCAGTAGCATCACCTAACACATCAATGGTCACAAATCAGCACATTTGCATTCTAAAATCACATCACTCATCACCATACATATTTCAAAAATCCACATGTTTACATTCAAGTATCCCACATATTACACAATCATACAATGAATTCATTAAAGGCATTTAAGTCGATTCTGATATGGAAGTCCATCACGGAACATCGATAGCGAAAACTGATTCGCTAGTGGCACATAAATCAGCAGTGAAAACTGGTTTGCTGGTAAGACATCAATCCGCAGCGAAAACTTGTTCGTTGGTGGCACAAAATTCAACACTATTTCCTTGGTGACATAGAAATCGACAGCAAAAATTAGTTGCTGGTGGCACAGAAATCGGAAGCGAAAACTGATTTGCTAGTGACACAGAATTCGACAGCAAAAACTATTTCACTGGTGACAAAGAATTCAGCAGCGAAAACTGATTCGCTTGATTCGCTAGTGACCTAGAATTTGGCAGAAAAAACTGATTCGTTGCTGACACAAGAAATCATCAGCGTACATAGTCTATTGCTTACTTGGAAATCATTGAGAAAAACTGAGTCGTTGTCGACCCAGAATTCATCAACGCAACCCAGTTCTACGATTGACCTTGAAATCATCGGCGTGCATAGGTCTCTGCTGACTTAGAAATCGTTGATGAAAACTAAGTTGTTGCCAACCCAGAATTCGTCAATGCAACCCAGTTCTACGGCTGACGCTGAAATCATCAGCGCACACGTCCTACTGTTAACATAGAAATCATTGACGAAAACTGAGTCATTGCCGACTCAGAAATCATCAACATAACCCAATTATCAGTACACATATCCTGCTATCAACGCATAAATCATTGACGCAATTCATGTTGCTGCCGACCTAGAATTCAGCAGCGACAGTCAAGTCATTTTTGTCTTAATATCTCCATCATTTAAGCATAAGGTTTACGCTAGGCTTTCCCCTTATCTTATAACACTCCTAAACCGAATTGAACATAGACCATAGCCAACCACATTCAATCTATCACAAGTATAATCACATTAATATGCCACAATTCATATTATCATTCACTTGATCCATATTCATGTAAATTTATCAAGCTCATAAAAAATCAAAGCATGAACACCAATATAATTTCATTTCCAGCACAAGGATGTTCCTAGGAGTCCAACAAATCACAATCCAAGCATTTTCATCATTCTATTTCTTATCTCATACAAATTCATCAATCATTTATGAGAGTTAAGACATAAACATCAATTTAAATTCTATTTTAGCTTCTACATGTCCTTTAAAGCTTAACAACACACAATTCTACACTCATACTCATTTCATCACCTTTTCACATAGTTTCTTCAATCATATATGTAAAAGTCAAGGCATTAACATAGTCAAGCAATTTTGTTTTCTGGTTCCAACATGTTTTTTAGGGTTTAACAAGTCATTCTTCATGCATTTCCTCTTTTTTGCATAATATTTTCAATCACACATGCAGAAATTAGGTCATTAACATACACCTGGATTCTGTTTTGGGTTCAAGTATGATTCTAAGAGTTCATCCAAATTATAATCATGCATTTCATCATACAAATTTGTAATCTGCCCAGCCTATCATCTAGCCAACCCTTCTTATGAGTTTATTCATTCAATATCTTCCATATGTATTCAGATTTCTTTTGTAAAAACCTGCACTTGTGTCCTTTTGTTCTTTATCTTACTTTAATCTTTTCATATTTTTGTTGAATTTAGAGTTAGAGGTGTAGGAACCCTAGCTAATCCCTTGAGGTTTTCTTCTATTGTTTTGTCCAAAGTTCCAAGAAACAAGTAATAAGGTGATGTTCCTTTTTTTCCTTGCGATCTTGGGTAGTCTTAAGAAGGTTTCTTATGCAGCTGTTCTTCTTCTTCCTCTTTACCTTCGGTTTTCTTCCTTTTTTTCTCTAGCTGTACCAGCCAACCTCCTATACTCCTCCTTCCATGGTTTCAGCCAACGATGTTTTCCTCTAGCTCTTCTTTCTCTCTTACTCCTAAGGAAGGCATATGCAACTGGGGTTTGGTTTTGCTTTTTTTGGAAAAGAGGAAAAGAAGTAAGATTATGTAGGTGCACACATGCAGCTACTGCAATCATTTTTGGAAAGAGGAAGGGTCACCTTCCCTCTCTCTTTTGTATTTATACCCCCTATTAAATGAGGTGGGGGTGTTTGGGTGCTGAAAAAGGCTGTTCTTATCCCATTTTTGGGTTATCCTGGGTTGGTTTCTATTCCAATTCTCCCATAGGATAGGCCAACCCTCTTCCTCTAGGATTTCCTCTAAGGCTGGCCAGTTTATACCCTTCAATTCTTCCTAATATTGGTCGGCCCAAAGACTAAATTTTTTGTTAGGTTTTACAAAACGCATGGATTCGTCAGCACGTACAACCGCCGTTAACTTAGAAATCATCAATGAAAACTGAGTCGTTGTCGACTAAGAAATCGTTAACAAAAACTATTTCCACAGCTGACGCATGAATTTGTCAATGTTCATAGCCCTTGTTGACTCAGAAATCATCAACGATAACTGAGTCACTGCAGACTCAGAAATCGATAACGAAAACTGTTTTGCCTATGTCCCTGTCAATTCAGAAATCGACAGTGACGATAGAGTTGTTTTTTGCATTTTTTTTGTTGGGTGTTTATAGATACAAGAATTATAAATAATCTAAACATGATAATAACCAACTAGACAAATGTTATTGTTACTTTTTGTTATCAACTTAAGTGAGTACATTCCTTCATTTACTTCTTATATGCATAATACAATCTTTATTATTTCGTCAATTGTGTTATCCTTACTCGTATGCCCTAACCTCCCTATAGGAGTTGTGGGGTCGGAGTTAAAACATTAACTGAGGTTAATTACTTCATTTTAACCCGATCATCCACCCTAAATGATTTTAGCCATAGCTAATCGTAATATCCAACTCAATTATCTGTCTTGGATGCCATTAGTCGAAGCTAATCACCATAATCAACCTAACCATCCATCTAGGATGCCATTTGCCAAAGCTAATAATCATGTTCATCTTGATCATCCATATAGGATGCCATTAACTAAAGCTAATCATCAACACAACCCAGACATCCTTTTTGAATGTCATTAACCGAAGCTAGTCATCAACATAACCTGGTCATCCACCTGGATGCCATTAGCCGAAGTTAATCATAATATTCATTCAACATTCCATAATAGTTTAGTATTCACTACAACACATTAATAGATCTTTTATAATGAATTCACTTAGGAGAATTCATGTTATACTAGAAGAAGGTGAAAACCACCTACTTGTTCCTCTTGTAGGGTGTCCTCGACCAGTCGAAGGTTCGATCCCGGTCACACTACCTAACACATAAATGATCATAAATCAGCACATTTGCATTCGATAACCACTTAACTCATCACCATACATATTTCAAGAATACACATTTTCACATTTAAGTGTTCCACACATTATACAATCATACAATGAACATCATCATATCAAGACATTTCTCTTTACTTTAGACGTGGCCACTCATGAATGTCCTAGTGTTTAATTCCTGAGTTTTGTAGTGAATTAGATCAGATCGGCGACGAACTCATCACAAGCATTAAATCATTTCTGATATGGAATTCTATCATAAAAAGTCATCAGGGAAAACTAGTTCACTGGTGACACAGACATCATGAGTGAAAACTAATTTATTGCTGACATAGAAATCATTAGTGAAGACTGGTTTCATGGCTGACGTCTGAAATTGTCAGTGAATACATTCTTTTTAGTCTCGAAAATCATCATAAAAAACTGAATCACTGCTTACTCAAAAATTGTTAACAAAAACTGCTTTCCATGGATGATGCTTGAATTCGTCAACATACACACTCACCGTTAACTTAGAAATCATCAACGAAAACTGAGTTGTTGTTGACTCAAAAATCATCAATGAAAACTGAGTCATTGTCGATTAAAAAATCATCAACACAATCTAGTTCTACTACTAGCGCATGATATCCTTAGTGAATATAATTTACTATCGACTCAAAAATCATTGATGAAAATTGAGTTGCTGCCGACCCAGAAATCATCAACAAAATCTATGTCGCTGCTGATCAAAAAATCAGCAGCGATAATTGAGTCATTTCTTGTTTTATTTTTTTAGTATATTCTTTTAAGCATGAATTGGATCATCCAACACCTTTTAAGTGACTAAATAGTTCACAATATGCAATGGGGCCAACATCTCCAAGGAAAATACCTCCTTGTCTATAAAGTTTTCATCTAATGGAAGAGCTTTTGAGTCATGGAGTCATTTCTGGTTTTACTTTTTTCCTAGGTTGCATATAAGGTTCGCACTAAGCTTTCCCCCCGCCTTAGAACACACCAAAACCAAATTGAACATAAACCATAACCAGCCATATTCAATTTATCACAAGTTATCAAGTAATAAGCAAACAAGTCTCAACATATACATTCTCCAAATACTCTCCTAGTTAACACTTCTAAATTGACATCTAGAATTGCCACAACCATACAATTTATGTTTTCAATTATATCATGGCAATAAGTCAACATAACTAATAGTGATTTCTTAATAAAAATTCTTCAAAATTATTCATATATTAACGCTAGGAACTCTTGTTTTTTAACCTTGTAATGGTATCTGGAATAGAATTGTTTCTCAAAATCTTACTTAAAGTCATTCCAAGTCAGTGTTTCAATTGTATGCCTCAGTTGAATGATTTCCCACCATGTAATGGCCCCATCAGATAGTAACTGGGTGGCACAATTTACCCGCAAGCCCTCAGGTATGTTAATCTGGATCATAGTCTTCTCCACTTTCCTAATCTACCTCCCTGCTATCTCAACATCTTATTCTCCCATATACGGTTCGCATCAAATCTCCCTCATACTTTTGACCAATCACATAAATAACACCACGTTGTCTGTGGTCGTGACATTCCTTAGGGTGGCCTATAGAACTTGTGTGGCTAGAATCACTTGAGTTGTAGAGCCAGCCATACCTTCCATCATTTCCTTAACTATTTGGAGTATGAGTCCTAGATCTGTATAAGACGGGGGTAACCCTATTAGAACGGTCGAGGAGTGTGCCTCTGTTCTTCCTTGTTGTCCCACCCTTACTAAGGGTACCTTTTCCATCTGATTAGGTACTCGCTCTTCCTCAGCTTCCACTGTTCTTCCTCGCAAGGGCTCAAATGATCTTACTGGAGAATGAGAAGTGGTAGCATGACAAGCAGTATCATCCAATTAGTCCTCATACTGTCAATCTTGGGCATTTCGGTCTCTACTCCTCCTTTTTATGGAAGGTGGCTCGGTTCGGGTCCCTATTGAGTGCATGCCATCCTGAAATAGATGATAACAACATTATTATCATCGATCCTCAAAATCCAAACCAAGTGCTCTGATACCAACTGTAATATCCCAGTTTTTCATGGCCACAATTGATGGTAATTTTTTTTAACCATTACAATATTCCCAATGTTTTTCACATTAGTATTCCGAAAATTAGTAGATAGGTCCCTTTCATTAGTATGGTACAATACACATATAATTATGTAAATCAACATCTCCATGAAAGTGCTAAATGTACATACCCACAACATCATATTTACGTATTTATAAGTTTGCATTGTATCATATTACATATTACTACCATTATGAGTTTATATAAAATTGTCGACGATAATTACACACTTAATACATTTGTTCTTACAAAATACATAATGACTTAAACATGTGAATACATAGTTCTTTTCAAAATATATGGACTCGTGGAACCGGTCTCCTACACACCTTGATTGTGTGATGTTCCTGTTACAAAAGCAAAAGGGATACAATAATTATAAATAATCTAAACATGATAATAAACAACTAGACAAATGTTATCATTACTTTTTGTTATCAACTTAAATGACTACATTCCTTCATTTACTTCTTCTATGCATAGTACAATCTTTATTATTTCATCGATTGTATTATCCTTACTCATACGCCCCAACCTCCTCATAAGAGTTGTAGGGCTGAAGTTGAAACATCGGTCGAGGTTAATTATTTCATTTTAACTCATTCATCCACCTTGGATGCTTTTAACCATAGTTAATCGTACTATTCAACTCGATCATCCATCTCGAATACCATTAGTCAAAGCTAATCATCATAATCAACACAGCCATCCATCTAGGATGTCATTAGCCAAAGCTAATCATCATGTTCAACCCGACCATCTATCTAGGATGTCATTAGCCAAAGCTAATCATCATGTTCAACCCGACCATCCATCTAGGATGTCATTAGCCAAAACTAATCATCATCTTCAACCTAACCATCCATTTAGAATGCTATTAGCTGAAGCTAATCATCAACAACCCAAACATCCTTCTAGGATTCTATTAGCCAAAGCTAATCATCAATAACCCGGACATCCTTCTAGGATTCTATTAGCCGAAGCTAATCATCAACACAACCTAGTCATCCACATTGGATGCCATTAACCGAAGCTAATCATCAACACAACTTGGTCATCCACCTTGGATGTCATTACCTGAAGCTAATCATCAACACAACCCGGTCATCCTTCTAGGATGCCATTAGCTGAAGCTAATCATAATATTCATTCAACATTCCATAATAGTCTAATATTTATTATAACACAACAATAAATCTTTCATAATGAATTCACTTTAAAGAATTTATGTTATCCTAGAAAAGGGTGGAAACCACCTACATGTTCCTCCTGTGGGGTGTCCTCGTTCTGTCGAAGGTTCAATCCCAGCCACACCACCTAACACGTCAATGATCATAAATTAGCATATTTGTATTCGATAACCACATAACTCATCACCATACATATTTCAAGAATACACATGTTCACATTCAAGTGTTCCACACATTAAACAATCATATAATGAACATCATCGTATTAAGTCATTTCCTTTTATTTTAGACGTGGCCATTCACGGATGTCCCAATGTTTAATTCCTAAGTTTCATAGTGAGTTAGATTAGACCGATGATAAACTTGTCACAAGCATTAAATCGTTTATGATATGGAATTTTGTCAAAAAATCATTAGCAAAAATTGGTTCGCTTATGACACAAAAATCATCAGTAAAAACTGGTTTCATGGCTGACGCTTGGAATTGTCAACGAAGACTGGTTTCATGGTTGACGCCTGTAATCGTCAACAAAAACTAAATCCCTGTCGATTTGGAAATTATCAACAAAAACTGCTTCCACAGTTGATGCTTGAATTCATTAGTGCGCACACTTTTTATTGACTGAGAAATCGTTAATGAAAACTAAGTCGCTGCCGACTAAGAAATCATCAACGCAATCCAGTTCTACTACTGGCATGAAATCATCAGCGAATATAATTTACTGTCAACTCAGAAATCATTGATGAAAACTAAGTCGTTGCTGCCCTAGAAATCATCAATGAAATCTATGTCGCTGCCAATTAAAAAATTAGCAGTGACAATTGAGTCATTTTTGGTTTTACTTTTTCTCTAGGTTGCATATAAGGTTCATACTAAGCTTTTCCCCTCCTTATAACACACCCAAACTGAATTCAACATAGACCATAACCAACCACATTCAATTTATCACAAGTTATTAAGCAATATGAAACCAAGTCTTAATATATACATTCTTCAAATACTCTTCTAGTTATCACTTCAAGACCGACATCTAGAATTGACACAACCATACATTTTATGTTTTCAATTATATCATGGCAATAAGTCAACACAACCAATAGTAATTTTGTAATACAGAAGAGTTCATTTTTGGCTAAGGACTTATTTCTCTTAAGGTGTTCGTTACGGCGAATCCTTTCATAGTTCTCTCATTTCCTATGGTTGGGACACTGCTACCTATTTCCTCCTTGTTGCACATGCAATTCATCAAATTTATCACACACATATTCACAATAACAATTCATAAGTATCTATCCACTTGGTTCACTCTTGTGCATGTTCATTCATCATACAAACAAAAATCAAGGCATTATCATGTCATAGTTTCCATTTCAGCTCCAGCATGCCTCTAAAGGCTTAACAACATCACAATCCTGTGCATACAATCATTTCCTCATATTTTCACCTAATTTCTTCAATCATATATCTAGAAATCAAGATTAACACAAGCATGAATTATGTTTTGGTTCAAGTATGGTCTAAGACTCTAACAAGGTGACAATCTAAGCATTTCATCACATTAATTTGCATTTTATCTAACCTTTAATCTGGTTGGCCCTCCTTCTAGGTTTATATGCATTAAAAAATTATTCATTTCTTTTGTTAAAGGTTTTGAAGTTAGGTCCCCTATTCAACGCCATTCTCATCCATCTTTCAATTTAGTCTTCATTAATCATAAGTGCACGAACCCTGAGGCATTTCCTTGGGATTTTCTTCATTTTGGTCCTGCGGTCTCAAGAACATGTAAAGAAGTGATGTGGTTCATACCTTATGATTTTAAGTAGCTTTAGGGAAGGTTTTAACATTTTTTCTTCCTCTCTTCTCTTTGTTCCCTCCTTCATCTGTTTATTTCTAGTCAGCCCTAGGCTCCCTTTTCTTATATGTTTTCAAATATTCATCATTTTCTATAACTCTCTCTCTTTTTTATAAGCTCTAAAAGGTGACATGCAACTAGTTTGGTTCAACTTTCCTTTGGGAAGGAGTGTGTGTGTGCTGCAACAATGGTTGCTGTTAGTTCTTGGGAGAGGTCTAGACTCCTTTTTCTTCTTTGATATTTTCGATCATTTCTCTTTTTATTTAACTCTCTTCTCACTCAGCACCCAAGGAAATTGACATGCAGCTGGTCAATTTCATTTTTTCTTTAGAAGAGAGGGGTTGTTTCAGCAGAGTTGTAGCCGATTTTTGGGGGAGAGGAAAAGTCACTTTTTTATCCCCCTTGCATTTATATCACTCATAAATGTTCTTAGCATGTTTTTATTGTTCTTTTGGTTTATCTTAGGGCTGGTACTACCCCATTTCTTCCTTAGGATAGGCTGATCCTCCCCACTAGATTTTTCTCTAAAGTTGGTCGGTCTATATCCCTCAATTTCTTCCTAGCATAGGTCGACCCAAAACTAAAATTATTCTTTCATTGGTTTTACATATAAGGAGAAAACTAATGCTTTTCATTATAAGATGATTTCAAGAAATAATTTTGTTGTTAAATAAAAACTTTTTCTATGCCATTCACACCTCAAGTTATTTCCAAGTAAGTTATATTCTTCTTGGGTCAAACCTTTTGTTGTTATTAATGATTTTCATCATGATGCAATACAAATTTAAAGTTTAAAGACAGGTAAGGATTTCAAAGTGAATAGACATAGAGTAAAGCCTTGTTATGAATCTTTTACATCACAAAATATAAAAGAGGTACCTCTTCACAAATTGACATCTCTTGATGTTTAAGCGTGAGTAAATGTCAGGTCGAGGACACTATACAAAGCATCAATTGGAATGCACCCTAACATAAAGGAATTCTCATTTGGAGAGTTCATCATAATCAATTTTTTCTCTCTTACTTTTACTCTTCTCTTTCTTTGTTTCTATTTGTTAAGAGTTTATCTTTTTTTTCATCTCTTGTATTCTATACATAGTCTTCTCATTTTATACACTAGTTTTATATTAAGGACAATGTAGTGATTACATGTGTAAAGAGAGGGGGATGGTACTCACCATAATCAATTTCTTCTCTCTTACTTTTACTCATTTTCTTTTTCTTCGTTTCATTATTTGTTAAGAGTTTATCTTTTTTTCATCTTTTTTATTATATACATAGTCTTCTCATTTATACATTAGTTTTATATTAAAGAAAATATAGGGATTACATATGTGAGGAGAGGGGGATGATTTTAAATTTAAGGCCTCATTTTATTTATTTTATTTTTTAAAAAGTCTTATGATGCTTTCCAATAACTATGATGAGAATTAAGCTGTAATATTATAGTTTTGATCAAGTATTGATTTTTTTTTAAAATCTTGATGTTATTTTTTGGTTGACGTGTCTTTATGATAATTGCTCAATTCTCTATGCATAATGGCTATGTTATTTGGTAAATAAACATGAATATTAGAATGAGTAAAATTCATATATCCTTACTTTAGTTATTACTTGAGTTCCACAAGTAAGGTTAACTGTTAAAACTTTCCTAGAGGTCTCTTGAAGCGAACAATGATCGAGCATTACTTGAAAGATGATTTAGGCATTAGGGTTTACCAGTATTTCCAAATAAGTCAACTACTTTATAGATGCTCTCATAAGAACATTCCCCTAAGTAAGCCATTTTGGACTTTATTATTAAGCTTTTTCTTTATTAACCATATCTTTTTACCTTTTTATCCATAATATAGTTATATCTTCACCCTTGTTCTAAAGATGAATTGGATTGAAGAGACTTGTTCCATGCACTAGTATCTAACAAAGACTTGAGATTTTTTTTTATCAAATACAAGAGTGGAAGTAAGAAAAACAAACAAAACAAAGGAGAAACAAAAGCAAAGAAAGAAAGAAAATAAAAGAAAAATATGTCTTTTGGGTTTGAATGTTTTTCTTTAGATGTTGGTTGGTTAGAATAAAGTAAAGATCCAACATTCTGATACTTGACCTATGTTTTTAATTGGTTTATTTGGGTTTTGAGAAGTATTCCTTTAGGATTTGAATGTTGTCTTTTATTTCATGAGCATTTAGAATCTTTGTTATATCTTTTTTTTTAGCACTATCCCCTAGACCTAATACAACCTAAATTGAAGACCTTTTGATTTTGGTTGGTGCCTTCAGGGTAATGGAGACTTGTTCAAAAAGGAACGGTGTTTGATTCTTTCTTAAGGAAATTGAGTGATTTTTTTTTGAATGGTTTATGGAACTTTTACTTGTTCAAAGCACGCATATCATAAATCATCGTTAATTTTTTGTTATGTCACACACAGACATAAAAAATTTGAGTATGATTACTATAAAGATGTTTTAGCTTTTGAATGATGTTGGACTTATTCTAATGATCATTTGATATCAATTTTATAACCTCTTATTGTGTTTTAAGATGAAATGTTGGAAGATTAGTATTTTATTTTGTGTCTTAGTTTTTCTTAAGGATTAGGAAAAGGCAAACATAGGGGAATTTAATACATTTTGAATTTTATATCTTTTTTTTCTCGATTAATTTATATATATTTCTTTTATGTTTTGCAAGCTTTTTGGAGGGAAATAAATAAAAATGAGTTTTGGACTTAATTAATACTATTAGGCCTAAGATAAGATTGTTTAAAAGCCCAAATATTATCTTTTAACGGGTTGGATGAAATCCAAGTGAAAACTCTAATGAATTAGTTGCCATGTCATCTATTTATTCATCAAGATATTTAAACCAAATGAAATTATTTCATTGGTTCAATGATATGGTCTAATCAAAAGATTGAGTTCTAAAAAGAGATTAGCATGATTATTGATTTAATTTAACTTGGACTTCTTAGAGACAAACATGAAAACCACTGTCATAATCTATTTTTGGGTTATTCCTTAAATTTTATCTTTTCTCCTTCCTTACAAAAAAATTAAAATAAAATAATAATAATAGTAAGGAGATTGATGATGTGAAAAAAGCTGGTTAAGGAAGGATTTAAAATATAGAAAAACCAAGCTGTAATTTTGGATGGAATTGAGAGCCTAATTGTACCCTATTATACCATAAACTGGAGAGATAATACAGATTCAAGATCAAATTAAATTATTATTGGATAAATTTGCATAAAAACTAATCCTAAGAACATAATTAGAATTTTAATAGTCCAATTTAATTTAATCATGGGCCAAATTAAAGTTTAATTATGTTTAAGAATTAATTTGGGTCCAGTTGAAGGATTTAATTAGGTGCAAGCACTAATTATACTTTAAATTAGTCAAATTAATTTTATTAGTAGCTTAATTGGTGAAACATTAAGTTTGGGAGCCTAATTTGGGCTTAATTAAGAAGTTTGAAATTTTAAGAGACCAATCTTAATTTTTACAAAGTTAAAAATCACAAGAAAATCAAAGTTTTGGGATTAATTAAGGGTTAAATTGAAAAAATTTGCAACTAAATACCATTTTGAAAAAGACGTTGAACCTTGGGGACCCAATTAATTGAAATCAGGGATACAATTGAAGAAAATTGAAAGTTTAATGGTCAATTGAAGATCAATTTGCATAAATCCAAAATGAAAGGCTGTAATGAAAGAGTTGCTAAAATTCGGGGCTGATGTTGGAGTTTTTCAGGGATAAAATTGCATAAAACTTGAAGTCTATAGTCAATTAGGGGTGCAATTGAAAGTAATTGAAAGATAAAGGACCAAATTGAACTTTAGCCAAATCTCTGAATTAAAACCCTAAAAGCCGAAACGACGTTGTTTCATTTAAATGAAAAGACATGTTTTTACCAAAACAACGTTGTTTTGAATGAATAGTAAAAAAATGACAAACCAGACGACTTGTCGTCTAGTCTACTATTCATATTCTTCTTCCTTTTCCTTTTCAGCCTGAAAAGGCTTCTTAGATGATTACTTTTCAAAGGCATTTAATCCACCAAATTTAACAAAACTTGCACGAAAATGATGGCCTAACACTGGACCATACCCCGATATGGTTCTTTCTAGTCGATTAATACATCAGTGGATGTGGCGCTGGTCCAAAGAGGCCAATTTAGGCAGCCTTCAACTGCCAAATTTGACAGTTCATGATGGCCACTTTAAGCCAACAATTGAGATCCTTCTCAGTTGAATCAAGAGCCAAGATTTTTCATAAAAAGAGATGAAATATCCCTCTTCCACCCCTTATAAATAGGGGTGGATTCCATGCCTTGAGCATGAAGCAATTTGAAGCCAAAGTCTAAAAAAAAAAACCTGTCATTCCCCTGTTTCCATATTCTTCTCTCATTGTCAGCCTTCTGCCACTCTTTTCGCCACATCTTAGTTGTCATTGCCACCTCCAACCATATGTGGGTCTTCCCTGCACCATTAGGAACGTCGCTTATCTTCTCCCCCAATCAGGCAAGCCATCCATTTTTTTCTCCTCTAAAATCCCACTGACGGCCATTACATGGAATGGGCAAATAATTAACATGGTTGCTGGACCGGGCTAGTAACCATATGGGCTGTGGATTGTACCCATTCCAGCCTAGCTCATATGGCTAGGCTGGGTCCAACCCACCTAAAAAAAGGATCTGTTGAGCCGTTAGTCGGCCCAATCCGACTAAGTCTGGTTGGACCTATTTTGGGCTAGCCCGGATGACTAGGTCGGGTCCAGCTTAATTTATATTTAATAATGATAATAATAATAATAATAATAATAATAATAATAATAAAACAAAAAAAATCCAAAACAAATTCCAAAGGTCATTTCAAAATATTTATGATTTCTCACATGTTTTTCCAACAATTTTGTATAATATCGAGCTGTATATTTATATTGTAAGATACAAATCTAGTATTAAAATATTTGGTTTTCTCTAAAACGTTACTAAAAAAATTGAAAATTTTTTTTTTTTTAAATAATTTCTTCTTAAAAAAACAAAAAATATTTTGTTTTCGTGCTTACAGTCAAATCCTAAAAGTTTTCTAAGCATACTTTTTATATATAAAAAAAACATATATCTCATATTTTAAAATGCAAAAATGGATATTATAACTAATTTATGATTATTCGTTAGGATTTGACCAAAATATCAAAAACTCTTCACCAAACATTTTGTTCACTTTATATTTAAAGTGTTAGGATTTAGTTGTAAACTTTAATACTTGGGGGTGTAAAACTACATAATAGAGTATACCTTTAGGTATTAAAGATACAAGGAAATAAATGTGATGTTAAAATTTTGGCCTTAGAACAATTAGACTTTAAGTCGATAAGGAAAAGACTTCCTTACGAAAGGGGATTTACCTTGAACCTTAGACAAGACCAATATATAGGAACACGACTTAGAATAACAATCAAACAACAATGCAATTTATCTTAGGTAGGGTGCACTAGGGGTGATGTGTCTTCCCCTTGCACAACCAGTCCCTTACTCAAACTCTTGCAGACCATAGGTTTCCTAGTAACTTTAATATTAGATAGCGACTCTTGAACCTTATAATAAAAATTTTATAATTATATCCAAAACTCATTTCTAACACACACACACTCAGGAGGCAGACTCGATGTCACTAGATGCCTAACACTCTCCCCGTGACAACCACTATAAATAGAGGAGCTGGTGATGATAAAACAAAAAACACACATGAAAATCAATAGAGATAGAGAAGGTAAAAGCTTAATATAGGAGATTTAGCCACCATAACAAAGTTTCACAAGTATGAACCTGGTGTTTGATCTCTTTAAGTATGCATAACTAAATATTTTTCTTTGGTTAAGGGTGATTTCAAAACTCTAGACAAAACATTTTCAATCAATAAATCTCAAATTTTTCTTTATTGATTTTTTTATTCTACTAAATTTATTATTAAAAATCACTATCATATTAACCTTGTTATGAACCTAAATCAATTTGTCTCTAACTCAGAATATATGAAACCATCACTTGTTTCAACCTCCAAATAGTGGGACTGGATTGGGTGAATGACTTTCTCTGCACAAAATATATCTATTAGCTACTCGATCCAATTCGATTTTTTTAAATAAAATTAAAAAATAAAAATAAAATAGAAGTTTAAAGAACAAACAGTATCTTCTGATGCAAACCTAGAAGGTAAGAATCTTAAAATCAATAATCAAGATTAAACATAATCCAATAAAGCTAAAATCAGATTGAAAAAAAATTTGATCCAATGATTACTTGAACTAAGAAACTATATTTATTGAATAAAAAATTCAACCCTTTAATTATAAAGAATTAAGAACTAGAATTATAAGGATGAACATCACAAAAAAGTAAGCTTTGATAAGTTCTAAAGAGTTTAATGAAGAACCAAGACTATGAGCAACCTTATACACAACAATATTATTTATAAAATAAAAAATACCCTCTAAAACCTAAATACAAGCTAAATAACCTTATTTATATGAGGCAATGATACAATCCAAACAAGGTCAACTTCTTATTTTGGTGTAAAATTTCCTACTACCCAGTTTTGTATAATCAAGCATAACTTTCAACTCAACTATTTTATTAAGTGGAGATTTTTACAATAGTTTCTAGACATGTTGTTCTACATTGGGTTAACATTTCAGATTAATCTGATTTTAGGAGGAGATTATTTCATAGAGTTAAAGTTATTGGATCAATTTTGTTAAATCTGTATGTCTAGACCTTCGTCTACTACTGTTTAGACTATATCTAGGGATAAAAAAAAGGAATTCTAATAAGATTACAATTGGGTTACAAAGTAGACATTTATATCTTTTTAGCGATATATGGTAGGCTTCTTAATTCATCTGGATAAGAGAGAACGACATGTTTGAAGTCAGGACTAAAATGTTTCAAGAACGTGTGAAAATTAAAGAAATATTATTTCCTTGTGTATTATGGATTCCAGTTAATATAAGGATTTCTTAATGCTCTTGGAAGCATGCGTGACAACTATTGGCTTACTTATTCTACAAAGATTCCATGTCAAACAAGGAGACATTTATGACAACAATTATTATCTATTGTTTGCAAGGATTCCATATCCAATATTAAATATGTCTGTGATGGCAAGGAAGCTTGATATTTTTTTGTTGTTCTTTTTCCTTATTTTACAGAATTTTCTTATTCAAAAGGGAGATTATGAGAGATTATTTAAAAGAGTTCATGTTTGAAGAGGAAACAAAGTGGTAGTAACTTCTCCTCCAAAATACGGAAGTAAGTGACAACAAGTTTTTCTTGTTTTTAAGGACAATAGTGGAGGGAACGAGGCTCTATATAAGGCCTTGTTTCAGATTTGTTTTGTTTTCTTCTTCTCATGGGTTTTTGTTTTTTTTATATATATATATATATATATATATATATATATATAACTTATATTTGGGCTATCTAATGGGGTTAACAGCCTTGCCATTTTTTGTAATGGTTGGCTTAATTCATATTAGGCTTGGGTTTGATTAATTAGCTTAGACCCATGACTTGTTTTGGTTTAATTAATAATTAGTTCTCATCTATGGCCTAAGGCTTGTTTGGGTCTATACAT
>Ga0325414_1000121_pt1 | contig 47643 bp, 26 predicted proteins | sample PopdelMetagenome_8_FD_206183 | JGI IMG/M metagenome (GOLD analysis project Ga0325414, IMG submission 206183) | Populus deltoides microbial communities from Bellville, Georgia, United States - Leaf-PdKOR-R3 | ecosystem: Host-associated > Plants > Phyllosphere > Phylloplane/Leaf | place: USA... | reverse complement strand
CAGACTTCTCCTCGACTTTTTCTTCTTCTTCATCGAACTCTTCAACTCAAACGAGCTATGGTTGTGCCATGGCTGATGTACAGATTCTTCAGTTGCTTTTGAAGCTTTCATGCGATAGCAAAAAAAACGAGACAATCCTTTACATGTAAAAGGTTGTGCCATGGTTGATGTACAAATTTTTGATAAGGATTGGGTTGCTAAAAGCAAACCCCTGTTTTGGCTTGATAAGGATTGAGTTGTTAAAATCAAACACTTGTTTCGGCTTGTACAGATCTTGATAAGGATTCAAACCCCTATTTTTGCTTGTACAGATTCTTGATAAGGATTGGGTTGCTAAAAGTGAATCGAACCGAATCGAAATTAATCGGTTTGGAAGGGAAAAAACCGAACCGAATCGAACCGAAATTAATCGGTTTGAACCGATTTTTGGTTCGGTTCGGTTCCAAAACTTAAAAAAAAAACTGATTTTCGGTTCGGTTCAGTTCAAAACTTAAAAAAAAGGTTTGATTGTTATTTTGATTCAAAACCGGACCGAACCGGAAATGCTCAGCCCTAGTTAGTTTGATATCAAATGCAACCCAAATAAAAAATAATTAAAATGTAAAACAAATTGGGCCGAACATACTAAGCCCAACTTGATTGCCGGGTCTCCCAAGTCCCAACTCAGCACAAAAAAGCCTGCGGGGATCGTAGTAAGGACAAACTTGTTTTTTCATTTGACCAGGGACTTCCAAAAAAATAAAATAAAAAGTAGTTGTGATTAGTAGGTTGTATAAAGGTAAGTAAGAAAGAACGAACCTCTTCTGTACTGTTGTTGGCTGTCATCTTCAATGGGTAATGATGCCCCTGCTCTCTTGCATTATTCTCAACCATCATCCATGATATACACCACCCATATAAAAACTATCCGCATCGAATCTAGTTTTGTTTTTCTTCGATTAAATTAATGAACTTTTAAATTTGTACGTAAGCGATGACGAATCTATACACCCCCCCCCTCTCTCTCTATTTTTTGTTTTTCTTTTAGGGTTTTCTCGTTGAATTTGTGAAGTATTGTTTTTATGGTTCCTCTGGTTGACCAGGACGAAGGTGGCTGCTTCTTCGTTTTAACCACTCGCTTGGGATTTTGATATTTTCTCTCTTTTATACACTATCTATCCGTTTAGTGAACTGATAAAAAGAAAAGAAAAGAAAAGAAGAAGGTGTTGGTTAGCTCCTTCTCTCCCTCCCTCTGAAATTCTCGCCCTTTTCTTTTCTTTTCTTTTTTTTTTAAATTTTTTTCCTTAAAGATTAGAATACTGTGGTATTTGTATCATCAATTATTGTTTCAGTTCTAGTGCTAATATTGATATGATAATAATTAAAATTTGTTGTCTTGTCATTTGTTTTTGGTGATATTCACAAACTTTGACTTGATGATTAGCCAAAATCTTCTGATTCAATTTTTCTTTTTAGTATTTAACACCTTATGTCTGTTTAATTAAAATAATTTTTTTTAAAATATATTTTTGCAGGTCTAATTTCTATGGAAATGAGGAATTAAGTAAGCACAAGAGAAGAGAAGAGAAGAGAAGTGAAGATGGGATTTGAAGCATTGGATTGGTACTGCAAACCAGTGAGAGATGGGGTGTGGACTAAAGCAGTGCAAAATGCATTTGGTGCGTACACACCTTGTGCCACTGACACTCTGGTGGTCTCCCTTTCTTATCTTGTTCTCATGGCACTTTGCTTCTATAAAATCTGGCTTACCAAGAAAGACTTCAAGCTCCAAAGATTCTGTTTGAGGTCTAAGTGGTATGCCTATTTGCTGGCTCTGCTTGCTCTTTATTCCACCGCCGAGCCCTTGTACAGGTTGGTCATGGGTATTTCGGTTCTCAATATAGATGGACAGACAGGCCTTGCTCCATTTGAGGTTTGCTTCTCTTCTTTTGCCTTTTCACTTATTTTTTTTTATTCATCTGGATAAACAATGGCATTATTTTAAATCTTAGTGTCTTAATTTATATCGTGGAAAATTTTATGTGTGTGGCTCAACTCTCATACATGATAAAGAAAAGAGGATGAAAACCATGATGGCCAGGCCTTGGAATTTAGATTACTCTTGGGATAATAAAAAGCATCCCATTTCTCCTTTGGAGGTTATTTTCCATGCTTTTGGCACCCCCATGTAAAAAAGTATCCAGAAGCACCTCTAAGTATACAACCCAAAACTACTTTACAAGAACACCTTTGTCTGCATTGCAATAATAACTGAAATGGATTGCAAAAATGTAGTTGCAGCTTGCAAACTTCATATTTATTACTGTAAGTTGCGATAATTAGACTCAAAAAACCATTAAATCCTTTTTTTTTCCTTCTTTTTAATCCTATGCCCTAGGCCACAATCACAGTTTAAAAAAACAGGAATTTAATTTCCCTTTGGTATTTTCAGCCCAAGTCAACAACAACAATATATGACGCGTTTCCAATTTTTTCTTATTGTGTATGCCTCTGCCATGATGTGTTTTCAGCCAATCCGTATTTGGTTTCGTGTTCTTTTTAGTACGCAACTGTATCCTTGGTCTTATGCTGTTTCTCCTTTCTCAAGTAAATTTTTTCTGGTTTATTTTTCTTATACATTTGATTAGCAGTAGCATGTACGTTTAAATCATCACTAGATTAAGAGTGGGTGAGGTTAATTAGCAGACGTAAGGTATGATCCTACTTTGGTAAGCTAATGATGATGTTCATAGTCAAATAATATTCATTTCATCTTCTTGTCGACAGATTGTTTCCTTGATTATTGAGGCCCTTGCGTGGTGCTCCTTGCTGGTTATGATTGTTGTAGAAATTAAAGTCTATATTCGTGAATTTCGATGGTTTGTTCGATTCGGGGTCATTTATACTTTGGTGGGTGATGCAGTGATGCTCAATCTTATCCTCACAGTAAAGGAGTTCTATAACAAGTTAGTATTTCCAATTTATAGGTGCTTTAGTTTATACATTTGATTGGGAAAAGGCAAACTCACAATTTTAATTGTTTTTGCAGTGCTGTACTGCATCTATACATTAGTGAGGTCATTGTTCAGGTTTGCTTCTATTTACCTATTCTATCCTCAAGTTCGAAGGATACTCCTGTTTTTGGTTCCCCATATCCTTCTAATATTTACTTGGGCTCTTAAGTGCTAATCTGGTAACTAGTCAAATGCCCCCCATGATGTGTGGTTGGTCCAATCTTACACTTCACCATGCTTTCTGCTAATTCATGTAATTATTTTTATTATTCTCTCCATGTCAGACAGGAATTGTATCAAAACATGATGCCTGTAAAAGATATGTAATTGAAGTTTTAATCCATCTGACTCAAACCCTATTCAAAATTTAAATTGCTTAGTTAGTACCTCAAACTCGTTTCATATTACACATATTAGATCCAAAAATAACAATTCAACCCAATTAAAAACTTCAGAGTCTCTTCAACCCTAATTCAACATTATAAAGTTTATTGATTGAAATAAATTAAAAAATTTCACATCATTAAGCATGAAAAGGAAAAAGCAACATAATAATTTCGAAGTATGTGTATAAAATATATTCCACAAAATTGTTGATGCATATTCAATTTAAACTCTTATTTGATTTCAACTTTTGAAAGAAATATTAAAAATTATATCATATGATTTCATAATTTGATTAAGAAATCGCTTACTTGAAAAATAATAAGGGTGTTGATGACACAATTTAACTCTTGTATTTTCATAACTTTCTAAACAATTTAAGGAATTTGATTAGGGTGGATCCAGTATTAGAGGCAATTTTTCCTCATCTTACACTTACAAATATGCAATATATATGTGAAACTAAGCCTTATAACATTCACCTGCAGTTGGTATAACTAAAAACTATTAACAACAATGAAACTTTGATTGAAAGTTTGTGGTTCAAAATTTTCTATTGTTTTCTCTTTATTCAACGTAATGTTAATGTCTTGAAGCTTTTTTTTATAACACATATGACCAAAACATCGCTTTATATTTGATAAGGAGAATTGACTAATATCTAGGTCCATAACACATTTGGCTATATCTCCATGTGTCTGCATCACATAATTTCATGAGAACTGTATCAGTTTTACTAGCGTATAAAGTTATAGTTAAGAGTAGCTCTCCTAAGTTACCCCTTGTGGTGTTTCCATATATCTGGCACCTCTAACCAAAGTTGGGCTTGTTAAGTGACACCAGGTAACATATGAAAAAGATGGAATAAAATAGGGAGAAGGGGAGTTCAAGAAGGGAAGATGAAATATAAGAATAGATAGGGGACAAATTAGAAGAAATATCAGTTAGTAGAAATATAGTAGCTGCAATTTTCAACAATCATTCAAGGACCATTTTAAAACATAATGATAATTGATCTTACATAGGCACCAAAATGTATCTGTAAATTGAAATTGGATTATTAGTAGTAAACAAAAAGCTGGATTTGACGACTACCAGTAGGCATTAAGATACGTTCCTAATTAGAGCTACTTTAATATTAAATAGGAATTGTGATTGAATTCCTAAAATCTCTAATAACAAATGGAAATTCCAAATAAACTAAAAGGAAAATAGCAATTCAAAATCTTTGGGTGGTTTTCCATCAATAGCTTCAAGATGGTATTAGTCATGGCTTATGGCAACCAATATGGCCTCTAAAATTTTAAAATTCATATGTTTAAGAATTTCTCCATTGTTGGTTCTCTGTTAAGAGAGTTTTGTTGGATGAGGTTTTTTTAGCCCAGCCTTGCTATGGAATGCAATTTGGAGCTAATAATTTTAGAGCTTGTTGAACATCTAGATGTGCATGATATACTTGTTAACTATTTATGCTTGGTTATTATTGACGCAATTTGAATCTATGTCATATTGTGATAAAGATCACCAAATTTGTCGCACAACTTGTATTTATTCTGCTGGAAATGGGTGAAGGTGGTGATTTACAATATTCGGGGATGCAAAAGTTTAGGGTAGAATGTGATTCACAATCCTTGGGTTTCTGAGTCAGTTACTTTTCTCTTCATAAGCAGGCTTCCAACTTGAATTAAATTGTGTAGACATATTTGGTTCTAATATAAAAGTCTTGTTTTGGTTAGGGCTTGTTTGGAATACTACTACTTGTGTATGTTCCTGACTTGGATCCTTATCCTGGGTACACTCCAATGCAAATTGAATCTGTTGATGATGCTGAATATGAAGAGTTACCTGGAGGAGAGTACATATGTCCTGAGAGGCACGCCAACATAATTTCCAGTATGTATATTTTGTAACTTGTTATCGTGTATCATTTACAAACTCTCTAGTGGCGTTGCCAATTGTCAAAGACATCAATCATTAATTGTTGAACATTAGGTTATGTCCATTGCTGTGGTAATTGGTATGCTTGATTGATGAGCTCCTAATATGTGTTCTCCATTTGTCTTTAGACCTTTTTTTTATTTAAGTTAGTTGCTTCATGTTTAATCTACTTTGGTTATTTCTGTTAAATGGTTTGCTTCCTCAATTAAAATGATTTTGTTTTTACACGTAACTTGATAACTAAAAATTTTGATTAATTTTTTTGAACATGTTTGGGAGAGATAACAAGTGTAATAAATGCATTAGTTGACCAAAAGATCACCCTAAAATTATATCTCATGGCTGTTGAGAACAAATCGAATCTAACAGTTTTATTCCTCAATCTTTCTTACATGCTCCAATGGAACCAAGAGGTCCAAAATTCTAGTTATTTGGTTGTAACTAAAAAATGCGGACATTTGTGAATTCAATGTGAAATTTTTTATGGTTTTTTTTTTGCAAGTAATTCTTATATAGGTATAAAGAATTTATGGGGAAAGAAACAACAGAAATCATCTATGGGCGAAAATTGAGCCACATTAGTATCCTGAACAACCTAATTGAAATGTTATGGAGTTATTTTAGATTGGTTCTGTGATATTTTTCACACCTTCCATCCATTACATGCTAATTCAGGCATGGTGCAAAGGTTATTCATGGTCTTCTTTAGAATAAACTGCATTTTGTGTAACTGTTTATCTTCTAAATCTGCTATTTCATTTTTCGTTTGCTAGAAATTGTTTTTGGATGGATGAGTCCCCTTATGAAGCTAGGATATAGGAGACCCATCACCGAGAAGGATGTTTGGAAATTGGATACGTGGGATCGCACTGAAACTCTCAACGATAGGTGCGTTGCCTCAAGTTGCTAAGATACAATACATATCAATGTTTGTGTCATTATTTAAATTGCTTGGTTTACATTACATTTGTTGCTGAAAATCATATGCATATCAAATTTCATGCTATATGTTTTGTTGACTCTGCAGGTTCCAAAAATGTTGGGCTGAGGAATTAAGAAAACCAAAACCATGGCTGTTGAGGGCATTAAATAGTAGCCTTGGAGGGAGGTAAACATAGTGAAACTGAAGTAGGGTTTGTTTGTTCTATTTATTTATTTACCTAGTTATATGGTGAAGTCTAAAATGTATTTACATGTTCTTGTCATGGATACATTTCATTCATTTCTCTTACATAAAGAGATGCAGCTATGAAAACTAACCATAGTGGTAAGAGTATATAAGATAAATCACAAGAATTCCATCTAGAAAATGAACATCATAGAACATTGATTGTGACAAAATATGTCACGGTTAGATTTAAAAGTTGGTCACCTGTAAAACTCAATCATTTTTTTTAATCATATTTCTATTTTGATCAGCTACTTGTAGCCATTATTGCAATGACTGTTATTGTACCCTAACAGTGTTGTCTCAAACTTGATTATTCTAGGTGTCAAGTGTCCTATGCTGAGCGTTTCTCTCTGTTGTTTTTTAGTATATTGTTGTTTTTGCACCTTTTGGCTCGATGATTAGTCATATGATGGAAGACAAGTCTAGGGGAAAGTTTGGAGTCGGCTGTGATTAGAGTTTAAGTTTTATAATAAGGTGTTTAGGGCTTTGGAAACTGAAAACAGGTCTGCAACTATTAGGAATTGAAGGAAAATAAAATACAAACTACTAGCCTGACACTAGTAGAATCAGGGAATCACTCCTTGAATAAAACCTAAGCCTAACATCCATGGTTTAAGGAATCACTTTTTAATCAAAGCATCATAGTCTCCAAGTAAAAGGCTGCACTTTATTCATAATAATTCTCTGATAATGATATTAATGCCACAAACATATTTTTAGGCTTGAGTTATTCCTATTACTAACTAGGCTTTTATTCTTAAATAAGATACGCAAATATTCCTACTTGACCAGTAAAGAGAGATAAGAAATTAACTCTTTTATTTAAAAAGGTATTTTGTACTTCCTAAACAGCTAGCAAATATTCCTCTCCACAGGAAATTTACTGAAATTTAGCCCATGTTCCATTGAATGTGAGGGTGCGTGAATAAGGAATTTCTCTACGTTGCAATTGATTAACCAGCTCTTTGTGTTTGATAGTACCATTTTAAAATTGCATAGATGTTATGCTATTATATACACACATAAGCACATGAATGATTGAATGAAAGCTCAACTAATTTGGGCATATTCACTAAGGAATTTTCTATGCAGCAAATGATTGGCCATTGGCTATCTGCCATGTCTTATATTGAAGACCAACAATTTTCATAGTAAACCTTTTATCATCTTTCGGAATGTATGTGCATTGATCATGTAATGTTGATCTACTCATTCTTGATCCAGTGGATTTAATTAATTTTCCTTGTTGGGATTAGATGTTTATATTTTCTGCATGCATGTCATACATGTCTTAGAAGCATCATTGTTGTTATCACATACCAATGCTAAAAAGTCCCCATCAGTACTTGTGATATATATATATGAATCTAATTGATTTTGTCCTTTGCTGTTTTCTAGGTTTTGGTGGGGAGGCTTCTGGAAGGTAATGGACTACCCTTTTGACATTAAACTTATGTTATAATTTGGTTATTGGGTTAAAAGCTCAAAATTCATGTATGTATCATTTCATGAGAAGTGATTTAGATTGATTTGTTTGAATCAGTGTTTGTAAATTCCTAAGGTAGGTATAGGTTTGGCCATTTTTTTTGGTAATCCATACAGGTGCATACATTATAAATTTTTGAAATATGCATACTCTGTTTTGGGTGGTTCTATCAAATCCATAGTTGGTAACATTTTTTAAATGAATTGTAGATGTTCTAATGTTTTGTCTACTAATATAGCCATAGTTCTTGTCATTGGTGAAAAAGTTTACATTTTCTGTGGCGCTAATGAAGGCTCTAGCTCTTGGCCTTTTCTTTGTTGCTTGCTAACTCTGTCTTGCTGCTTAGTTAGAGGCTTTGTAAATTTAGTTAAAGGAAAGGAGAAGAATTTGTAGATCTTCTACATCTATAAATGTATTCTCTTTAAGGCGAATCCATATGAACATCCCCTGAGTGATTGCTACTCATGTGCAATGTAATCAATGATAATAGAGAGCTTTGAGGAAAAACTTGCTTTCTCTTGGTGGAGAATTTCCATTATATAGAAAGAGTACAAGTAGTACAAACTGATTTTTAGCCTTTAGATGTGCAAAACTACAATTTACAAAACAGTCTACTGGTAGCCCACAATATCCTAATTAAAGGAAAGATTTACAACAAAGAAATTAGTTTTGCAAGTTTATAATCTGTTGGTTATAAATGTCCAACTAATAGCTGTCAATTTGAGGAAAACTTTCCTTTGACATCCCCCTTGAATTGATGTTGGTAAATCATAAAGCATCAATTTGCTAACAAGGAAATGATGGTGCTGATGTGTAATGGATTTGTTGAAGATACCATCAATCTGTAGAGTAGTGGAGATGTGTGGAAGGGTAATAATTTTGCAATTAAAGGCCTCTCAAATAGAGTGACAATCAACCTCTATATGTTTTAGGCGCTTGTGATAAATAGGGTTGGCATTGATTTGGATGGCGTTGGTGTTGTTAGTATGTAATGGAGTAGGGTGATCATGGGAGAAACCAAGCTCTGTGAGGAGACCACGTAGCCAGATGATCTCGGAACAAGCAGCAAACATGATGCGATACTTAACCTCAGTGGATGACTTGGAGATGCAATCCTACTTGCATTTCCATGAGTGACGCGGTGTATAACGTGCATAAAAACTAGGGTTCCTCAACCCCAAATATTTTACAGTCCAAAACTATAGAGAAAAACACTAGGGGTTCCTCAAGCCCTAAAGGGACAACCTTTAATTGTAGAGAAAGCTCTGAAAGGTTTATTTTACTAATCTTCATTAAAAACCACTTATTACAGTTCTTAAAGGTTGCTTATATACCAATAAAAAGTCCTAAACAATACTGGAAAAATAATAAATGAGTTCTAATCTAACTAGGAAAAAGAATCCTAAATCAATTAGGAAAAAAAAACAATTCCGTACAAAAACTTTTGTCCTTTTGGCATTGCATATAATGTAGATAAAAACCAGGGTTCCTCAATCTCTAAAATCTTACAGCCCAAAACTGTAGAGGAAGAAACTAGGGTTTCTCAAGCCAGTCACCACCCTTAATTGTGGATAAAACTTTGAAAGGTTTAACTTATTAATCTTCAATAAAAACCACTTATTACAACTCTTCTAGGTTGCTTATATATTAGTAAAATGCCCTAAATAAAGCTGGAAAAATAATAAAAGAGTTCTAATCTAATTAGAAAATAGAATCCTAAATCAATTACAAAAATAAAGACTATTTCGCATGATAATTTCCGTCCTTTATTTGGAGACCTTCTCAATTTCTAATCATCATGAAAATTTAATTCAATAAAAAACAGGGCTTTCAGAATATTCGGTCAAAATTTTAGCTCAATCCAATGGTCATATCAAAAGTTCTATTTAATTTACCAAACCATGTCTTGGACTTTCTTCAAACTCATCAAAACCTAGAAAACGTTAGCAATTAAGGAAATATTTCAATCAACTAGCAATTCCAAGAAACAAACACCATCCTATAGTGGATTTCCTAGTTTCTAGGAACCTGCCCAATCAACATCATAGTAGGCTTGTAACTGGGGTGAAGAACTAGTAGGGAAGAATAAGTCATGACTAGGTGTGCCAAATATGTATCGAATGATGCGGCGGACACCATCTAGAGTGTTTGTGAGTTGTGCTAACTAAACCCAATCCTCAATATACTTTTTCTTATTCAAGACAATACCTTGAGGTTGATGATGCACCGCTAACTCCAAGAAATAAGTGAGTTGCCCAAGGTCTTTCACGTGGAAAGTAGAATTCAGCAATTTCCAAATCTCAGAGATGGTTGTTATATAAGAACTAGTGACAATAATGTCGTTCATATAAACAAGGAGGATGGCTATCCCGTTAGGTGTCTTATGTAGAAATAGAGAGGAGTCATACTAATTCTGAATGAATGAAAAGCCAAAGATAGTGGTTTGAAATTTCTCAAATCATGTTCTTGGTGCTTGTTTCAAACCATATAGAGAACGGTTTAGTTGGCAAACATTAGTAGTTGATGAAGGGGATATACCAGAGGGACGTTTCATGTAAACTTCTTAGAATTGAGAAGCAGCCAGGGCTTTAATTGTATGGCCTTGAAATTTCTCAAGGCCATACTTTTGCTTGTTGCCAAGAACCACTAATTGAGCCTTGTAACAATCTACGAAGCCATTAGAACAAAGCTTAATAGAAAACACCCATTTACTCCCAATGGGTTTCACAGATGGGGGACATGGAACAACATTCCAGGTGCGGTTGTCATCAAGTACTAGAATTTCTGTTTCAAAGTGTGAGCTTCAAATGGTCATACTTGATTTGATGCTTGTGTCGTAATAGCCTTGCTTGAAACGTTAACCATTAACTTCAAATCGTGTGCTGTCAAAGCTCTTGTTTGATTCTTGCATTCTTCAATGAAAATTTGAACTTTTACTAGCTTAAAAGTTTTTATTTTGTTATTCATTCTACCTTGAGAAGAGCATCTATCATTTACATGATCAACTTAAACATGAATGTTTTGTGTTTTTCCTTGTTGGGTATCATTTTGTGAAACATGCAAGAACACAAAGTTCAAGTGTGATGGTAAAGTGAATATTTTTTTGTATGATGTTAAAATTTACCGTTTATTTTAGTTTTTACAAATAGGAGAAATCCTTGATGATGTTTCCCAATTTGTTGGGCCGACGTAGCTGACATATTTGTTCATCTATTAATCACTTGTAGATTGGCAATGATGCTTCCCAATTTGTTGGGCCGCTCGTCTTGAACCAACTCTTAAAGGTTAGCTCCTCCTTTGTCTATGCTTTATTGGATAAATGATCTGGCTTCTTTTTTTCTCTTCCATGAAGTTAAACTTAATGGTTCCTTTTCATTTGCAGACAAATCAAACATGCATTTAGTTTTTCTCATTGGTTTAAACTTTTCATCAATTCCATTTGAATGAATCATTTAATGTTAGTTTTGTGTGAGGAAAAATGATGTTATGTGGAGAGCTGGTATTCCCATCTTGTGTACATCTATTTTTATGATCATGACGTGTTCTTTATCACATCACGTGAGTCTGACTAGCTTTAAAAGTTTGATATTTGTAAGAATGCTAAATTTGGTTATCCTTTTAATAGTGGATCGGTAGGTAATGTTGTCTTGACATAACTACAATGTGCTTGTGTGTGTTGTGGGGAAGTATTTTTACACTTCTCCAATGCAACATGTGGTTATCTTACTGATTTTTTGTATGCTTTTTAATTGTATTATTTTTTAAACACTTGCAGTCTATGCAAGAAGGTGATCCGGCTTGGATTGGTTATATCTATGCTTTCTCAATTTTTGCTGGAGTGGTATGATCTCTTTTAATCAATGTTGAGTTGAACATTCTGATTTTTATTTTCATAATGCATGCTGCTTTTGATAACTTGAAATGCCATGCATTTTTGTAGTGAAGAGTTTGACTAGAATTGCCTACAACTTTGATGAGACTCGTGACATTAGGAGGGCTCATGAATCAACAAATAGAAAAGTTTGCATGATTGTTGTAGAAATTTGTTGTTTTATATCTCAATGATAGTCCTCTGCCTTAGCCCTTACTAAGTTATACTGCTCCCCCATTCATTTGGAAAGTTAGAGCATCTCCTGCTATTAGAATAGAGGCATTAAATAATGCAATAATTTTATTTTTTGATACAAGTAGTGAAATAATATCTACAAGCGTTTACTCTGTCAAAAAACAAGGTTTTCCTTTTATGTTATTTCCCCCAAGCTTTGGAGGTTTTTTAGCTAATTTTTATGAAAAATTATCAGAACTCTGGCAAGGTATTTAGTAGTATCATGACGAAATTGAATTATGAAATAGAACTCCTTTTGTTCCATAATGTGTGGCCATGTTTTGTTTTTGTAACTTTGTACGGAGACATTATTTGCTAATTTTATTTAAAATGGTTGTGTTACTGTTCACAATATGAAGGGCAAATTTGGAAACCTAGATATTGCAAGGTACTATATTTGGAAGTGGACACTTAAATTGGGACATGTTACAGGACTAGTGGCCACTTATCATGGGGCTGAGTATAATTAACATTGTGATTAGAAATGGTCAATGTTGCTTTTGTTGTCATGTAAAAAGAATAGTTTTTTCTTCATATGATTTCTTATCTTTAGCATTCGGGGATGGCTTGGTTAGCTCTAGCTCATGCATGTGAAAGTTAACTTGAGATTTATTTCATATAATAAGAAATCTAACAAAGGGAATAAGGAGGAATACAATATGGAAAATGAACTGATGCCCTTATTCAATCCAAATAGTTTAAAATTGGACATTACTTCCACCTGCATATCCTGTCAAATTGTCACCATGCTCTTGATTTTATTAATGGATTATCAATAAGAACTAAGAATCTCTTATCTGGGGTAATCTTATCCAGGTATTTGGTGTGTTATGTGAAGCACAGTATTTTCAGAATGTCATGCGTGTTGGCTTCCGCCTGAGAGCAACTTTGGTAATTTCATTTTCTTGCTGACCTTTTGATGCATGCAGTTTATGCTTTTTTATTTTTGGATGTGGTGTCATGAAAGACAACTAAACAGCATCGCCATTTTACTGCCATGCAACTCTTTCTTGCCTCCAATTAATTGGTGGAGGCAAATGGTAGCAGGAGTGTAAGTGTGGTTTGAAGAGAAAAATCGCTCACTTATTCAAGAGCTAACCCTGCATTATTTGTTCTCATTGGTCATGCCTGACCTGAAGGTTTAGACATGATTTATCTGTGTGACCAATGCTTTTTAGGTTGCTGCTGTGTTTCGAAAATCTCTAAGGCTGACCCACGAAGGTCGGCGGAAGTTTGCGTCTGGAAAAATAACCAACTTGATGACAACTGATGCTGAAGCACTTCAGGTGTGCTTGCTCAGTATCTCTTTTGTATGCATATATAATGTTCTTGATTGTTGGATATTACTGCATGTGCTTTCATAATCTGACATGGAAGGGTGGGTTTAAGATTCTGTGTTAGAGCAATCCCATGTCAAAAATTCATGTAGTGCACTATTTATCTATTGTGCCTGTGCGCGCCTATACCTATATTTACAAACAAAAAAAAAAGAAAGAAAAAGCGGTTGCTGTTCAATTATAACCCTGTTGATGTAGGTTTTGAGAAGGAAATTATGATTAATGTTTTAATCTTTGACAATTTTGTGAAAGTGGCTGTTTTGAAGCCTGAGAACACATAAGTGTGTGAATACATCTTGTTAATGTTTGTAAAGGAGAACCAGTAACCTAAATACTCAAAAACTACTAAGGAGCCTGTCAATATTAATACCTGTAACACATCCCTTCATGTGCAAACTTGTTTGGACTTTGCATGAAGACAGAGACAGATATAGGTTCTTGGGTTTGAGGGTTGGAGTGTAAAGCTTATAGTCTGAGGGGCTGTTATGTAAAAAAGAAAAATGAGAAGAGCATTGTAGGTTCCTGAAAGGAATGAGGCTGAAGTTTAAAACTTATAGTTTGAGGTAGGCATTATGCAAAAACGATGCTGGAAAAATGTTTCAGGATCCTTAAAAGAAGGTTCTTTTACCCAACTTAGGTTTGTCCAACCCTGGCTCCTATATCCATCCCTAAAGCATGGATCCCAGTGCAGACCTGTTTCTTCATGGTGATTAAATTTTGTAGTAGAGGTGATGGGTAAAGAAGAACAAATATATCAGAAACTAGTCCAATGTGTAGGAATGTTAATTTTGTATGATTGTCGTAGATATTTAGTACTACTTAGGAATATTATTATTCACTATTTAGTCGTTACTATAGGAATATAGTGTATTTCTTTTTACTAGGTTTTTCTGTTCACTTTGGGATTGGATATTTTTTTTTCCACCTCTTACTATTATTAGGATTAGTTTTCCTATTTAACATAGGAAATTTATGAAAATCTGTCAAAATTACCTTAATATGACTTTATTGTGGATACATGTAACTTGAAGAATAAACTGGCTCAAGGCATGCCACATGTAATTTCAAAGTTCTTTTTTTGGATTAAAGTTTGATCTTGATTTAGTTAACTTCCCTCATTGGTACCACAACTAATTTGCTTATTGCTATCAACAGCAAATATGCCAATCACTTCACACTTTGTGGTCAGCTCCATTCCGTATTATTGTTGCCATGGTTCTTCTTTATCAGCAGTTGAATGTTGCTTCTCTTCTCGGGGCACTAATGCTAGTTCTTCTGTTCCCCATACAGGTATCTGGTTTTGCCTTATTTCCCTCATCGTTCCTTATTTTAATAGTGTTGTTTTCATGGTGCATGTGTCTTTTAATTTGATCATCTTTTCATTCCCTGGCAATATGTTTCATTTGTAAGCATAAGTTTGCAATAGTCATCTTTGTTTGCGATCTGTTCTTGTTTTTTTTTTCTTTTTTAAATCTTGGAACTTTAACAATCTTTTGACTTTGTAGTTTCTGTAGATTTTACTTTCGATATCACTCTTTAGTTGGATGAATGTTTCTGATGATCTTCCTTCATCTATATTATTTGTAACTTTTGTTCTCTTAGACCATGTTGTGGAGTCTAGAAGGGTTACTTTATTCTGTTTCCCTTTGCCCCAGGGTCAATTCATTTATACTTACTGTATGAGTGCACAATCTTTTTAATTTTTTGTGGTAGGATAGTTTCTCTCTACTTTGTGGTGTCATGCTTTGGGTGCTTTTTGGGAGTTTCACAGGCTTATAACCAGCTTGATAGGGCTACTCTTATATGATTTTACTTTGCATTGCTTTCATGATTTGGAGGATGAATTGTTCCCCAACATGATTTTGTATTTATCTTCATCCAATCAAGATACATCTTTCATCTAACCAATAACTATACTGAAATGCACGCAATCCATAATGGTTAGCTTCCATTGCTAGAAAGAAATATTTTATCGAATGTACAGGAACAATTTATTGGTTCAAGTCCTACTCTTGAATAGCTTGTTCAATTTCTAATTCTTATGGGTCTCCAAGGCCTAAAAAAACAGAATGGCCTCTTATTGACCCAAGGACTGATGTGACCTGTCACAACCAGTCCCAAGCCGTGAAGGAAAATTTTTTAGGGATCCAAGGGACCCACAGACACCCCACTGTTCTGTAAATACCAAAAAAAGAAATGAATGAACAAATATATTTTTGCATTCATTTTTCTATAATTGACCCTCCGTCATGAGAAGCCCTAGGTCGCGAAGCTATTTAGGCGAAAACATGCAATGAACAAGGAAGAGAAAATTGCACAGTTCATTTGGTTTGTGATTTTACTAAACCATATTATATTTGACCCTAGAGAACTGTCGAAGGAGAATCTAATCCTAGATATCTTGATGAAAAATGTATATGTACTAGTGTGTGTTGATCAACTTAAATCTGGATGGATTGGCTAACTATGCAATCCTTATACTGCTGGGACTGAAGTTCTCGTAGAACTCATTTCCACTGCAGAACTCATTGAACTTTCTTCTCCAATGCTATTGGATTTGTTCATGTGGCATGTGCAATTACAGAGTTGAAGGGACACAGCACCTTTTTTTTTATCAAAAAATGAAAAGAAAAACCTTTCTACTTTTTTCAACGAAACATCCTTGATGATGCATGCTGTAAAAGAGTGTATAATTTATCTGACTATTTGAGGCCTTTTTAAGATCTGATGCTGCTGTATTTGACAGTTTGTTTTGTGCCTCTGTACCTTTGTCATCTCCCAAGTCACAAAAGCCCTAATTTTTCCATCTTTTGTTGGGTAAAGACATTTGTTATAAGCAGAATGCAGAAGTTATCTAAGGAGGGTTTGCAGCGTACAGACAAGAGAATTGGCCTCATGAATGAAATTTTGGCTGCAATGGATACTGTGAAGTATGATTATTTTGTTATGAGTTCCTTGTTTCATATGGTTTTGTTCTTGACTATTTTTCTTATAAGATTATCTACTGACTATCTGACTTTGCTGAAATGGTTTAGATGTTATGCATGGGAAAGTAGCTTCCAGGCTAAAGTTCAAGGTGTTAGGGATGATGAATTATCATGGTTCCGAAAAGCATCACTACTAGGAGCGGTATGCCAAGAATATTTTTAGCAAAGTTTCCATTCTTATATTTGACAAAGTTTTCATTTCTTTCTCACTTTGCCGTTTGAAAATTCTATAATATTAGTGTCACCTTTCTCTATTGTTGTTTAAATTGTTAGTTTGGTAATCTTGTTTCTCATATCCTGATTTTGGCATTGCATGCATGTCTCCTGGACATGCTCACTTTGCTTGAAATAAACAGCCGCATACATGTTATGATTTGTTTCATCACTATCTTTGTGTCAAACACATGGATGTGAGTTGTAGTGTATGATCCCAATTGATGCTTCAAAATGATAGCTTGAATAGCAGAACTGATTTCAAGAGAAGATGCTGCTTCTTGATATGGATCTGGTGAACATTTGTAGAACAAAGAAACCCAGTACCTGGTGATATAAGACAGGTAGAAATGGAAATAGACGATCAAAGAATTCCTTGTAGGAGAGGGATTAATTGAACAGTAGAAAGAGCACCCAATCGGAGAGGGCTGAAGAAATGATAGAAAACCCCATAGAAGAGGGTAGTAACAAAACAGATGAAGCACTCTCAAATCCGAGTCTATTTCTATCTTAAACACCAAGAAACCTAGTAACCTAAACCAACTAGGAAATTATTATCCTAATGAATATTATTTTTAATAAAAGTAAACCATACATGGCTTCCTAAAATAATGAAACTCTAGCATTACTAAATTACAAACATAGAAATAAATTGTAAAAAAAGCACCAAAGACATAAAAGTTATTTCGCCACATCACCTACTTTCAGAAAAATATAGAAAAAGAGAAAGGAAAGAAACAACAAAACAGGGCATAGCCTTGTTCTGGTAGGAAGCCTACTTGAGGCCACCATTGACTTGAGGGCTAGAGGAAAAACACATCTAGAAGAAATGCAATCAAAGTCCAAAATCAGAAACTGACAGTATAAGACAACTTCATTGATTGAATGTTGATTCCCAGGAGGAAAGTTGTTTATATATGGAAATGGATTGGGTTATTCTACACCTTAGAAGTTTTCTAGTTTCAAATGTTATACATAGATCATGGGTGATCAATTGATAGTATTTGCTGCTGCTAATTATTTGTGGGTTTTTCTGTGTGGTCACCATCACTTTTTTGCTTATGCATGTTTCCAATTATTTCCTTGTTTTGCAGTGTAATAGTTTCATACTAAACAGCATTCCAGTTATGGTGACTGTGATTTCGTTTGGTATGTACACTTTGCTTGGTGGAAATCTGACACCTGCAAGGGCATTTACATCTCTATCTCTGTTTGCTGTGCTTCGCTTTCCCCTCTTCATGCTTCCTAATATGATTACTCAGGTTTTGTCTTCCTTCTTTATTGTATCTCTTATAGTCCTGCTTACTGCTGAGATATTGCTTATGATATTTCTGCGTGGAGAGAGATAAACTATGATGGCTGTTTTTTTCTGTCATTAATTTAGCTTCTATTTACCATGCTGTTAACTCCTTAAGTTGAACTGTTTAGATTGATTTAATTACTGAAATTGACTTAGTTCTTTCTTTTAAACTAATGTTGCATTAGCTGAAATAGAATACATTATGCTAAAACAGTTTAGCCAGGAAGCCATAGCTTGATCCAATGGCAAGAGTATTGGGCTTGCAACCATGAAGATGCAAGTCTGAATTTTGAGAACACTGCTTCATGCCAAAAGCTGGCAGTAGGCACTTTCTAAACTTTCTCCCAGGAATTTACTATGGTGGGTCAACAGATGTCTTTTTCTACAAAACTTTAGCCAGCCAAAATCTGATCCTTAGCACATTAACACAAAGGACTGATAAATTTGAAGATGACACTCTAGAAAAACTGACATACAGAGAATTGATCATATGTCTTTTAAATAACCCCAATCTTTGTTTCTTTTCAATATTCCAACAACTTTTTGGTGGTCAGCTTTTAATTTTGTCATGAGTCCAAACCAAGGCACGTAAATAATATGTTCTATTCAGCAACTGTCCTTTTTGTTTCTAATCATATTTAATTCCTTTTCATTTACATTACTGATTGATTGCTGCTGTATAATTATATATTGCACTTAGTTAAATGATTTGATAGCTCAGATATTGTTATTCATGATATTGAACTATACTGAGTTCATTTAATTGAACCAACTGCTTGGTCCACATTCCCCTGTTGTTTCGTTCTTTTGGTTTCTAATGGTTTTAATCTTACAGGTGGTAAATGCAAATGTGTCCTTAAAGCGTCTGGAGGAACTATTTTTAGCTGAAGAGAGAATCCTTCTACCAAACCCTCTTCTTGATCCTTCCTTACCAGCTGTTTCCATCAAGAATGGATACTTTTCTTGGGATTCAAAGGTTTAATGCATCAACTATAGTGCTTATGCATTACATGCTTGCTCCTGTTTTCTCTAGTTATGCTTGCACATGCAATTACATTTTATTGCATCAATCATTTATGTATGATATCATCTTCTGATGGATTATCAGGATTGCTTGTTAGGTTTAACTATGCATTTCTGTAAATATACAAATTCAGTAATCATATTTGAGCTTGGTTTAGGCGTTTCACAATTCAGTGCTACTCTTTCTGCTGCATCTTGCTGTTGGATGAAATGCTAATTATCTGTCCTATATGCATGCTTTAGGAAAAATGAAGTTCCCCTTTAGACTTGCATGCCTACTGTTTGTTCCTAAGATGTAGAAATGATTACACATGACTAGTTATCAACATTAGTTATACATACATGCAGTATCTAATTGTGTGGAGAATTTAACACAAGTATATTTTCATTTTTGTAATTCATCCTATAGTTATTGGGAGTACAATGTTAATACATTTATTTCCAGCTAACTTCTTTATGCTGACATGGTTCTGGCTTTGATGTAGTGCATGTTCGCTAGTTATTGGCACTTGTAACCATTAAGATTTTGGTTTTGTTTCCAGGCAGAGAGACCCACATTGTCAAATATCAATTTGGATGTACCAATTGGTAGCCTAGTTGCAGTTGTTGGCAGCACTGGAGAGGGTAAGACCTCACTTGTTTCAGCAATGCTGGGGGAGCTTCCTGCAACATCAGATGCCAGTGTTGTTATTAGAGGAACAGTAGCTTATGTTCCACAAGTTTCCTGGATTTTTAATGCAACAGTAAGTTGTGCTTGCTTATTTTGTGTGCATGTATATTATGGTATGCTTGTCCTCTGTGTGAATATGTAAATTGGTCATGATAGCAGTTATAGGTAATAACTAAAATCTTGTAATGAAGCTGTGTTGATTATATTAATGCATTCAAGGCGTGTTATATTTTATTCAGTTAGGCTACATCATTTGAATTACTTAAAGTTCACTCGTTAATTAGTTGATTGTGTTTTCCTTCAATCCTTCAATTCTGTGAACTTATAGTCTATCATTTCAGGTACGGGATAACATTCTCTTTGGATCTACCTTTGATTCAGCAAGATATGAGAAGGCAATTGATGTGACTGCATTGCAACATGACCTTGATTTACTGCCTGTAAGCTATTTGTGAAACTTGTAAAATGGAGCTATCTTATGGACTTCAAGACGTCTAATCATTATGCATTGTTTATTTTTCTCACCTGTTTGATTACTAGGGTGGTGATCTCACCGAGATTGGTGAAAGAGGTGTGAATATCAGTGGTGGGCAAAAGCAAAGAGTTTCCATGGCTCGGGCTGTATATTCCAATTCAGATGTTTATATTTTTGATGACCCCTTAAGTGCTCTGGATGCCCATGTAGGCCGACAGGTAAGCTCATTATTTAGCAATGACGCTGCTCTCTTTTCATGGTTGCTCCCAATGGAAAATATGATGTGACTTATGGTCCTGAGACACTGCATACATGAGTTAATACTTTTCACTAATGTTGATGAGAATTAAATATGGGTCTCTGATATCCATGCCGGATCAATTGGTAGGATAGGAATAAAATAAATTTTTGCACATGCATGTCCATGTGAATATTCCTTGCAAACATAGTAGAGATTGGGACCAAAGAAAAATATCTATTGCAAGGAATGATCCTGCTGAAGTAGGATTCTAATTTCTAATATTGTTGGGAAGAGGATGCTGTATTGGGGTGGGGTTATGATTTCCACGTGCATATCCATGTGGACGGACAAGTCTTTGCAAATTTATTAGAGAAATAGGGAATAGAAAAGACAACTCTATTGCCAAGGAACGATCCTGCTGAAGTAGGATTCTAGTGTCTAATGTTGTGGGGAAGTGAACACTGTATTTGGGGTGGGGTTTTGATTGGTCTCATGTGCACACCAATGGATAATTTATGCTTTCCTAATGACTTGAAGTTCTTACTAAACTTCCTTTCACTTAGATGTGAGTTTAGTATATTTGATTCTCATTTATAACCTGCTGTGCTGCTGGAGTGTGGGCTAGTAGACTCTCATTGCACTGCAGAGGTATCCAGGGTTCAACCTGGGAAATTGCCAGTGTTCACCTTGTAGGAAAAGAAATATATCTGCTTTCATCTTTATGGGATGTCCTTTTGTCTTAGTAACACTCGCTACATATGTTCTTAAAATTTGATATTTAAGTTTATTTTTATTTCTAGAGCTTTGGTATGCATACGGACAAATCATACAAAATTTTTAATACAAACTGATGCAGCAATTACTCTTTTAATGCCTAATCAATTATTTATTATTTATGGGACCTACAATTCACCACCTACACTTGCCACACTGTCTGTTGGAATTTCAGTGTTATTTTTTAGTGCATAGCAATTTCGTTATTTTATTCTAGCAAAGGTGATCTATGTGCAACTACCTATTATCTCCAGGTTTTTGATAAATGCATCAAGGGAGAATTAAGCAGGAAAACGAGAATTCTGGTCACAAACCAACTTCATTTTCTTTCTCAAGTTGATAGAATCATCCTGGTTCATGAGGGTATGGTGAAAGAGGAGGGCACCTTTGAGGACCTCTCAAATAATGGAATGCTGTTCCAGAAGCTGATGGAAAATGCAGGGAAAATGGAAGAATACGAAGAACAGGAAAATAATGAAATTGTTGATCATAAAACCTCTTCAAAGCAGGTTGCTAATGGGGTAATGAATAACTTGCCAAAGAATGTAAGTGGTACAAAGAAACCAAAAGAAGGCAAATCTGTTCTTATCAAGCAAGAAGAACGGGAAACAGGTGTTGTCAATTTGAAAGTGCTGATAAGGTAATAAAATACAGACAAAAATCTGGTGCTTCAATATTGTGTTTTGTGCTTCAATATTCATATTCCCTATCTTCTGTCTCTAAAAAGGGCTTCATCACCTTTCTAGTGTCTGATCTTGCTGGAGTCGTTTTTTCATTTCTTTTTTGTGTGCAATAAATCATTGCTTCTCTAAAAGAAAGAAGGTGAAGAAAAAAAATTCTTGTATCAATATATTACATATGCTAGAAATTGGAATTTTGGGTGGTGAAGGGGCCAAGCTGCATGTTAGAGAAGGGGATTAGCTCCCCTTAAATGTTTGCACTTCCCTCATTTAATCCTTGAAATTTTCCACAATTTTCATATAGTTCCAAACAAAGCTGCATTGGGTGCCCCTCATAATTTTAAGTTTAAAAGAAAGTTCATTAAATGCTATCAAATATATTTATTTTGTACTTGAAATACAAGTTGAATGTGTTATTGATAGTTGTTTTGTTTCTCATTTGCAAATCACACAACAATATGGATAATAATTAACATACATCATTGCATTCACCTACTTTTCATTCTTTGCTTGACTCTTTTGATGTAATATTTTTCCAAAAAAATTATTATGTGATCATCTATAAATATGTACATAGATATTTATAAATAGCCCATGGATAATATGTATAGTGTGCCATACTCATATTTATTCTCATTCACTAGAAAATCTAACTGCTGTAACAAAAAAAAATTACCTTTGCCACTAGTGGTGATGGGCACTTTACTGACATGTTCTTCATTTAGTTTATTTTACCAATGACAGCTGTAAATATGATTTCATTGTTAAATAAAATTTCTCTTGCTTGAGGAAAAATATAGAAAAAAGATACTGCACTGCTTGTTTGTTTCTTGGTTATTCCTATTGGCATGCTGCTGCCTCTCATTCTGATCCTCTGATGTGTTGAGGAGGATTGCAAAATCATAGTGTAAGGTAATAAATTTGTTTACTCAACATGGTTTAGATGTTGAAATGAAATATTAAATGGTAGTTCCACATTATGAATGAACATGCAATGTTAAGGCATCTTTGAGGTGAGTTATTGGTTACAGTGTTTTGATTACAGAACTGCTCTCAATATTTCCTTTGGTGGAATCTTTATGATGTTATATCAGCATATTGATATGCTGATCAGTGGAGCTCAGGAGGAGATACTGTAAAGGAAGTGCAGCTAAAATGAAAATCAGCCTTATAAAACAGAAAGGTTCTAGGTTCTAAATGTTCAGATAAAATGGACAAAATGAAGTGTGAATTCAGGTACTAACGTAGAACAATTATCCTAGGAGTTTACAGACCAGATTAACAAGGCCAAGTCTTAAAAGAAGTCTGCAACGAAACTTGGAAGCATCTCATATGAAACATGAAGTTACTATATTCTTGTTTTAATTATTTTCTTAGTTAATTTTAGATTTTAATTATTTGTTTCCTACATAACTTAAGACTTTTAATTTAATTAGCATTTTACTATTCAGGAATTCTAATGCTAGATGAATTCTATTAATTATATAAGTTTTAATTAGGAATCATTTCCTATAAAAGATTTTAGTACTAATATAAATAGAGATGTATAGTTTATTTTATGGAGATGAAGACTATTATTCAAATTCAATAAAATACCAGAGAATTTTCTCTAGATTTCTCAATAGTTAGGTCTGTAACCTTGGGGCTTGAGAACCTTAGTTTTATTTTTGCTATACATTGCATTAGGTGCTATAAGAGTGGGTCAACATCTGGATTGATGGCGAACTGTGAAGAGAATCGTGGAATAGATGGTGGCATCCATCTCCGTGATGGTGATCAGAGGATACAGGCTGTTTAAGATTAGCTAGATTGCCATTCAGTAGCGATAATAGTTTTAGAGGGGTGAATGCAAATTGGATTTGGCAACCTTAATGCTAGATTTGATGACCTTACATCTAGGCTTGAGGCACTAGGTGATGTAAAGCTTCCTAGTTCAACCTCTCGTTGAATCTAATAAGAACAATCAGTAACTAGCAACACATAATCTTTTTGCAAAGGATTCGCTCCAATTTATATTTAACGAAAATAATTGCCAAAAAAATAATGATCTTTATTGTCTGTTCTGTTCTTCCTTTAAATACCCTCCAACTAAGGAATTACAATCCAATAAGTAACTAAAACCAAATACTAATTTGACTAGAAAACTAACAACTAACTAGAATAAAATAACTAAAGCTAATAAACTTATGACTTCTCTTTATCCCACACGTCTCCTTTGCCCAGTAGACTTCGTGAGTTAAAGGCCGCCTTCCTCAGTATCCTGATTTGCATCATTAGGGTTGCACACAAACATGAACCGGGGAAGAAGAGAGGCACGCGCCTGGGATGACTTTCTCAACCAACCTTTCATTAAACCAGTTCATACAAATCCCTGTGGTCAGTAAGGTTATATGATAAAGAAGATCAATATTGGCTGATGGGAGGCACAAAGAGTAAATGAACGTGCTTGAAGACTTATCTCACGGTCAACCTTACCTTGGATCTATTCTTGAAATTCCACTTAGATAACTATTTGTCTATGTGAAGGGTGTTGGTGAAGATGAATTTGGTGGAGACCATGAGACCTTTTCATATCAAAACAAACAACCACAACCCGAGAGTTGAGTGTTAGTATGAGCAAGAATCTTTCAATGATAAGGTTGTCCTATGCGAACCTGATGAAGAAGATTTATATGATGATGAAGATCTTGCAAGCTAGGACATGAAGGACCCAATAATTTCTGACGAGTCTTCTGGAGATATATGGAAAATTATTTTGGTGTTCCTTTAAATACAACGGTTGAAATATTGGAGGACATACATGATGTTAAACTCATGTTTGAAGAAGAAAAATATGGGAATGAACTATAAGTGGATTTCATAGGAACAAAAATATAACATCAAATATGGATTTTTTCTTATTATACACACATCATAAATTAAATTTTGAAGTTCACGGGTCAATGACATGCTACTTCATGAATATGTTAGCTACAATATTATATTCAAAGTATCTGTTCCTTTAGAATGGAAGAGTTCAATTTCTGACAGATAACTCGACGAAAAGTTTTTCTCAAGTGGGGATGATTGATGTAGAACAATTATCTAAGAAGTTTACGAACTAGATTGACAAGGCCAAGCCTAAAAAGAAGTCTGCAAAGAAAACCCAAAAGCATCTCATATGAAACATGAAGTTACTATTTTCCTGTTTAATTTTGGATCTTAATTATTTGATTCCTACTTAACTTAACTTAGAATTTTTAATTTAATTTGTATTTTACTATTTAGGAATTCTAATGCTATATGGATTCCTATTAATTATGGAAGTTTTAATTAGGAATCCTTTCCAATAAAGGATTTTAGTACTAATATAAATAGAGATGTTTAGTTTATTTTATAAAGATAAAGACTATTATTCAAATTCAATAAAATACTAGAGAATTTTCTCTAGATTTCTCTACAGTTAGGTTTGTAATTTTATAGCTTGAGAACCCTAGTTTTATCTTTGCTAAACACTACGGCAGGTACCACACCTAAATTGCACAAGGGGGAGATTCAAGTATTTCCTTTTCCAAGAATGGCTTTTTATTGATTCCTACATGACGTGTGCTGAATCATTTGTTAATTGTCAGTGATAGGTTCTTATCTTTGTTTCTTCCATAATATTCTGACGAGTATTGTGATTACTTCATACCAGGTACAAGAATGCATTAGGAGGTGCATGGGTGGTGATGGTACTCTTTATGTGCTATTTAATGACAGAAGTTTTACGTGTTTCAAGTAGTACATGGTTGAGCAATTGGACAAATCAAGGCACTTCAAAGAGACATGGGCCTCTCTACTATAATCTAATCTATTCCTTTCTATCAATTGGTCAGGTATCAATCAGTCTCAATCAGTCGGATGAAATTAAGTTACATTTCAAGCATAGATATTCCTTTTTATGCTTTTTTCCGATAAATCATTATTCTATGTTGCTTTGTTTCCAGCTTTTCCAAAAATGCAGAAACATCTTCACCATCCTTTTGTTTTAAAGGAATAGTTTCAAAATCTTGTATCTTCTATCCCATACCAACTTAATTTTGAATCTTTTTTTCTTTTATATCCAGGTGTCAGTGACATTATTAAATTCATATTGGTTGATTACATCAAGTCTCTATGCCGCCAAGAGACTGCATGATGCGATGCTTAATTCCATACTAAGAGCTCCAATGGTCTTCTTCCACACCAATCCACTTGGACGTATTATCAATAGGTTTGCCAAGGATCTAGGTGATATTGATCGAAATGTTGCCATATTTGTAAATATGTTCATGGGCCAAATATCACAGCTTCTTTCTACATTTGTTCTCATTGGAATTGTGAGCACCATGTCTTTATGGGCCATAATGCCACTTTTGGTTTTGTTTTATGGAGCCTACCTTTATTACCAGGTACCCCGAACCTTTTATTCTCGCATTCCTCATTTATTCCTCTTTTTAATTTTTGTTTCTAAAATGTTCCTCCTCTCTTCTGACATTTTATCTTTTCCTGTTTAGTATTTTCTTTCATTTTGTATTTACCTCATGCTAATATTTTTTGTTAAATATTTTTACCTCATGCTAGTATTAGAGCAGGCACTAGTTCCATCAGCAAATTAGTAACTCAAAGCAAGTATGATCAGATCATTTCCAATAAATGCAAATATATGTTGAACTCTAGAGAAATGATAGCTGACCAACTTTGTTGAATACTGTTGACATTTGATAAAAAGTGTGCGTGTATGCCCAGACACACAGACAGAATGCACACTTATGTACTGTATGTATTCTAGACTTGGCAGAATTATAATGATGGATAGCTTCGAAGATTGTAGAATTGTAGTTCTGTTGATGGGAATTAGGTTTTGGGATTGAAGTCCAAGGAATCTAAGGATTTGGGTTAGATTAAGCCTGTTGATAATAATCTGAGAACCGTGGCAGCAAATATTAAAGCAAGGATGAAATAGAGAAACAAGGGAAAGCCTTGGGCACCAAGCCTATGAAATAATGTAACTCCCGATATGACATTTACATTCTTATTGAAAATTAGAACTCCTAAATAGACTAGGACTTAGATTTATAAATAATACTTCATAACTATTCTTGAATTAACTAGGAAAGTAAATAAAATAATTATTAATTAAAGAGTAAAGACTAAGAAACCATGCTCCAAAATATGATTAGGTGACAAAGGGTGGGAAAAGAAAACAACACTAAACAACAATAACTTGAAGAAAATTGAGATTAGAACAAGAGAATAAGTTTCAGGTTTGTAGAAAACCAAAACTGAAAGGAAACCATAATGAAAAAGCTTGTGAGCGACTAGCCCTTCTGCCAAATCTTGAAATTTGCAGAAAGATGCAGAATTAACAATTCTTCCCCTACAATTAGGAGTAATTTCTTAAAGCCAGATGCTAAGCTCCAAAATAAGACTAGATCCTCCACAAAGTCTGAAAAGTATGAAAGCCCCCTGTTATGCATAAATTATACTTGATTCAAACTTTAATCCCTAACAAGAAATCAACCATGGACATGTGTTCCTTGACCAAAAACAACTCTTGATTGATGAAATTAAACTAGCCTTGGGTTCCATGAAAATTCTTCTCTAAATATGACAGCCACTCCACCATACTTCCGCATCAATTTGGATTGATTGTAGAACTAAGGACAAGATTTTGTTAGTTTGTTCTGTGATATTGGCCCCTATGTTTATTCTCAGTTCCCTCATGCAGGTTAGTTTATGTTTTCTTTCTTGCCTTGTCTGTTCAATGTGAATCAGACTACTTTTGCTGCTGCTATTATGGAAAAACTCAATTTAGCCAGTTTTTTATCATCATGTCCTTCATTCATCTGAATTCTAACAATTGCAATAATTTTTATTTTATCTGTCATATCATGCCATTCATCAGCATTTTGATTTCGAGATTTCATCATTTATTGTCATGGACACTGTTAAGGTACTTGGAAGTTTACAGCATAAAGTTTGTATCATGCCATGTTTGTTGAAATCAAAGAATATCAGAATATCTTGTAGATTGACGAGTAGTTCTGTATCTAGTAGGAGATTGATGCAATGGTTGCTCATAAATAGCTTTTATCATTTTTGTTCTCTTATTATTGCTATCATGAATTCTTGCTGCAGTATATCTAGGATAAAGAACATATTATGATGCTTCAGTGACTTTTTGGAAGATAAATAATTTCTATCCTTAGATGCATTTTTATTTCTAAATGCATAGTTCTATCTAAGAACCATTTTGTTCTACAGAGCACAGCCCGTGAAGTAAAGCGACTGGATTCCATAACTAGATCACCTGTTTATGCACAATTTGGAGAAGCTCTGAATGGTCTGTCAACTATTCGTGCATACAAAGCTTATGATCGGATGGCCAGCATAAATGGAAAATCAATGGACAACAATGTCAGATACACCCTTGTCAACATGGGTGCAAACCGCTGGCTGGCAATCCGGTTGGAAACATTAGGGGGCATTATGATTTGGTTTACAGCGACCTTCGCGGTTATGCAGAATGGGAGGGCAGATAACCAGCAGGCTTTTGCATCTACAATGGGTCTACTTCTCAGTTATGCTTTAAACATCACTAGTTTATTGACTGCTGTACTGAGACTTGCTAGTTTGGCCGAGAATAGCTTAAATTCTGTGGAACGGGTTGGCACATATATAGAGTTGCCATCAGAGGCTCCACTTGTTATTGAGAGCAATCGTCCCCCTCCTGGATGGCCTTCATCAGGAGCGATCAAGTTTGAAGATGTTGTCTTACGTTACAGGCCTGAACTTCCACCAGTCTTGCATGGGTTGTCCTTCACTATTTTTCCTAGTGACAAGGTTGGGATTGTTGGAAGGACTGGTGCTGGAAAGTCCAGCATGCTCAATGCTTTATTTCGAATTGTAGAGCTGGAAAGAGGAAGGATTTTGATTGATGATTGTGATATTTCAAAGTTTGGATTGATGGATCTACGCAAAGTACTTGGTATCATACCACAGGCACCTGTTCTTTTTTCAGGTACACTGTCTAAAATCTTATTTTGAAGTTTGAACCATGATTATAATGAATTATACTTAGTTGACTGCCCCACTTTTCTTTTGTTTAGGAACTGTCAGGTTTAATCTTGATCCTTTCAGTGAACACAATGATGCTGATCTTTGGGAGGCTTTGGAGAGGGCTCATTTGAAGGATGTTATCCGAAGGAATTCCTTAGGACTGGATTCTGAGGTATATTTTGAGATTTTCCTTTTAATGCATCTCTCTTGTTGTTCAGGTATCTTTTGCTTCCAAGGGCTGATTTTATCATCTAGCATAACTATTGCACGGCAGCTTAGGGGTTTTGTTCTGGTACTGTTTTATTGAGACAGTAAACAGTAACCCTAATAGGGACTTTAGGGTTTGAATTGATCTTTTGGTGGCTAATGGTTATAGGTTTGATTGGGTATGAACGTGTGGATGTTTAGGAGTTCCAATGGAGGCTGTTTGATGGTGAGGATATGGGGGTTTGTTTGCTGCAAAACTGTAGAAAGATGGAAAGTTTTTCTAGGAGTCACACTTGGGAGGAAAAACTTGGTTCGTACTTAAAGTTCTTAGGAGTTATTACACGTAAGAGAGATTGCATCACGCTTTCAAAAGTATATAGTTGGAAGTTTTATTCATAAATTCGTGTGAAACCACCAGGAAGATCACCAAACAAGAGAGACACAATCTTGAAGAAGGTTTTATTTTTATTCAATAATTCAATGAACTTATAACTGAATATCTAGATGTTTATTTAGATGCGTCAAACTAAATAAAATAATAAGTCTTAAATCCATAAGGATATGTTTGGTGCACTGGACATTATAACAACACAAATTGTCTAATGAAGCTATTTGGTGTCCCCATGAAACAGGAAAAGAGGTGGTTTCAATCTTGTCTCATAATTTTTTTTTTCTTGAACACCCCCCAAGGATAAGCTTGTGTTGTCCCCTGGGACAAACTTATCCAAGCATTCTTTGTATGCTACCCATACTTATTTCTCTTAAATTGGAAAATATCATCGCCTTTTTGAGCTTTGGACTTTTTGCATATAACTTTTTATGAAAATAAATAAAATTAATGAAAATTTAATTATTTTTAAAAATAAATGTTTATTTATGAAAAATAAAATAAAGAAATTAATTATTTCAACAATAATAAAATTTATTTACTTCAATTATTTTTTTAAAAATAAAATACTTAGATTTATAATTTCAAAATAAATAAAATAAAATAATAACTTTATTTGTGAAAATACTCAAATATATTAATAAATAAAAGACTAGTTTTTAATTATGTATAGAGTTATTTGTTAAACATAATTAACTTTTTTATGATCATTGTTAGACCTAACACAGAGCCACCTAGCTAAAATCCCAGATCATCAACTCATGGGTCAACTTGCTAGGTTAGTGAGCTGATTCAATGGGTTAATTATTGTAACTTCAACTTTCTAATATTAAAACTAAATTGAATCATTTAAAAAATAGGTCCAAGGTTTGAATTCTACTCTAAGCAATTTTTTTTTCAAAGTCAACTTTTTGACCTGAAGTCATGGTTGGATTTGACTCGGTTTACTAGTTGTGATTGGATCAATGACCTAGCCAGTCTAATTATAAACTGTCGAGCCTGGTTTGTACAATCATGCATTGGATATTTATTACTGTATTTAATTAATTAATTAATTATATTTTAATTAAGTATTTTATTATTAAACAAATAAGAATTAAATAACATAATATAGTATTATTTTATAACAGAATTAATTCTATAAATTGAAAACAATTAAAAAGAATTATATTATTATTTTTGTATTTATTCATATGAGAAAGCATGAGAGTATTATTGTCCTTATATAGTGTTGATCTGTCTTGTTTTATGGTTGTCAAATGCAATACAGAGTTTTTATTCCAGTCCAATCCAATGCGCACCAAACAAGCTTATCCTGAATTGCCTAATTCAGTCCAGTCTTATCCTTCCAATTCTGTCCAGTATACCATACGCATCCTAAGAGAATTAGAATCTTACTATATAATAAATATAAATAGTTCTAGATAATAATAAAATCTAGAATAATCATACAATATTAAAATTCCAAAATAAACAAATACCATTGTCCATTATTGCCCTTTATTCTCCATAACAAACTCTTATTTGAAAATAAAGCATTACAAGCATGGGTATTCATAGGCTCTATACACTCCTAAAGCTTTAAGTAGTTGGATTCCTATTCCAATGAGTTAATGAACTTGTAAATAAGAAAACAATATTAATCCTAGGGACTAATACGACACATAATAAAATAATACTATTATTCCGCTTCTCTTCTTGTCTGCATCACCGACCCAGTGCAAGGAGATGGGATGGGTGTTCTGAGTAACATGTTGTAGAAGTTTGTTGTAAATGTCTCTTAAGTCCTGTTAGTCAGAATTATTTTAAGCATGAAGAGTTTTTCTTCTCTTGTTCTCCCCTTCAAGAATATCTAAGAAGAGTTCTTGATTAGTCTTTTAGTACTGTTACAGCTTTTCCATCTTATAGAATTTCCTGCATTTTCTTCTTCACTGTTTTGTTATTAACCTTTTATTGAGAGTGTCTGCTTGCATGTGTAAAGGAAAAGTTTGGTTAAAACCTTTTACATAAATTCTTAATATTTACTCTGAGGCTCCTTTGCCTTTTGTTTTTCTAGCTTCAATTTCATATAGTTACTCCTCTATACATAAATTCTTAATATTTACTCTGAGGTTCCTTTGCTTTTTGTTTTTCCAGCTTCAATTTCATATAGTTACTCCTCTATTCTATGGTCATTATCTTTTTCTGCTAAAACTCTGGTTTGTTGCAATAATTTATCAAGTCCTAAATATTTCCAATTTTAAAATCCATTAGATGGGTTCATCTAGTAGAAAGAACTCAGCTCAAGCATATGACTATAGAGTTTGTATTTGTATTACATCGACAAAGTGTGTCTTGTAATTTATTTTTTTCCCACAGTTGCTATATTTTTTTGATCATTTTATACAAAGACAAAAAAAAGGAACAAAAGGAAAAGTAAACGAAGGAAATAAAGGGTTAAATGGAGACATGAAATGGGATTGATTTTTTTATTCAAAAAACAATTTATCTGTATGGTTGACATCTTTATCATTGTAGTTATGCTATTCTCTCTATTCGTAGGTTTTTGTGGCTTAAAAGTAGGAGTTAATTTATCAAGGACACATGTTCATAGCAAAATTGTGTAACAATATGGTTTTGATAAATGCTTAAGAAAGAAGGGCAAATAGAATAGCACATGGGAATCCCTTTTAATTTGATGGTGACTGGAATGATTGAATATGCATAAAATTGCAAACTAAACTCACCAGTCCTTTATCCCTATGATTGGATATGCATATGTTATATGCTTGACCTATTATTAACTCTTTTGCTTGAATATCTGTAAATGCTCTGTTGAATTTGAACAATAACATTCCTCATAAGTTGTTTAGGTTACAGAGGCAGGGGATAATTTCAGTGTTGGACAGAGACAGCTGTTAAGTCTTGCTAGGGCATTGTTGCGAAGATCAAAGATACTTGTTCTTGATGAAGCTACTGCAGCTGTTGATGTCAGAACAGATGCTCTTATTCAGAAAACTATTCGAGAAGAATTCAGATCATGTACAATGCTAATTATTGCACATCGACTCAATACCATCATTGATTGTGACCGGGTCATTCTGCTTGATTCTGGCCGGGTATGACATTGTGTTTTAATTTTATTCCAGGCTCTTTTTTCTTTCATGGGAAGTGACTTGTAGGAAGCCCTTTCTCACATTCTGTGTGTAAGGCTACAAACGAATAGAAATGTTATTGTTTTAAAGGAAAATCAACCTTAAATTATGTCAGGTGACCTGTTTCAAATCCCAAGTCATTTTCATATCTTCAAACTTACTACTATTAGTTGAGCCCTGAACCTGTAATATTGAACTACCATCAATCACTTCCAGTGACCAACAGACTGCTGCTGCCTATTATGGAATCAACTGATAGACTGTTAAGAAAATTCTGACGTTTTTTGCTTCTATTATTTTTCTGTTTTTGTTCCTTCAGGTTCTGGAGTATGATAAACCAGAGGAACTGCTTTCAAATGAAAATAGTGCATTCTCCAAGATGGTTCAAAGTACAGGGGCTGCAAATGCTCAGTACTTACGCAGCCTGGTAATGGGAGGGGAGCGAGAGAGTAGGTTGGGAAGAGAAGAGAACAAACAGTTAGATGGACCGAGGAGATGGCTGGCCTCCTCTCGTTGGGCTGCTGCAGCACAGTTCGCTCTTGCTGTTAGCCTCACTTCATCGCAGGATGACCTCCAACAGTTGGAAATTGAGGATGAAAACTCTGTTCTGAAAAAAACAAAGGATGCGGTGGTAACTTTGCAAAGAGTGTTGGAAGGGAAGCATGACAAAGTAATTGATGAGTCACTAAATCAATATCAAATATCCAGAGATGGGTGGTGGTCAGCTCTTTACAAAATGGTTGAAGGTAACAATTTATTTTCCTTTGCTGTGTTGCATACTCCCTGTATATCCTGATATGCCTTCTGAATTAATATATTTAAGCAACCTGTCAGTTTAAATTTGTAACTTTTTCTATTTCCTGCAATGCTTAATCTTTCTTCTAGCAAGTATTTTGTGGATAATGTTTCATCGGTATATCACACCATTGTTTCATACCCAATGTTACTGATGATCATTACACTATGTGTAATTATTATAAATGGTCGAGTGTAATGATTTTTTCCCGTTGTACTTTTTGAAACTAGAAGCGAACATAATCTTGCATACACCTAACAAGCAGTAACAGAGCTGTCAATTTCAAATTCTTAATGTAATATCTTATCTTACTATATTTCATTTTCCTTTTCTTTTCAGGTCTTGCCATGATGAGCAGACTGGGTCGGAACAGGCTTCACCAATCAGACTATGGCTTAGAAGACAAAACAATTGACTGGAACCATGTTGAAATGTAGGAATCACTGTGGTTTATCTCTGGGTTCAAAGAAGGCTTTGTAACTATGCTTAATGGTAGCAAACTTACTGCAAGTACCTAATGTTTTTCTAATTTAGCTTCTGGAATTTGTCAAACTCGTATGCGAAAGATTTCGAGGGTGTTATATACAAGAACACTGGTTTTTTCGTACACTAGGCTCATGAACCAGGTTTTGACCGCCAAATGGATTCTTAAACGTGTACTATTAGAAGAATCCGGATACTTGCTATGTATGAACTCTGATGACCCTAAAATAAGCTGTAGAAACCAGTCAATCTGCTCGTTCTTCCTTTTGTGATTCAAGACATTTCTGTTCTCTTCGACATGAATATGTTGCCCATAGGTCAAGTGGCACGATGAGTCTGCAGATGCTCAAGGTTATGAATAGGGAGCCGATGAGTTTTAGCACTGGTATGAGTTGTGGCTGTTGGATCTATTAAGGGAACGTTTGGTATTGCGTTTGTACCTGCGTTTCGCGCAAATTTGAATTTTTTTTTTTTTGTTAAAATTGAGTGCGGTTTGTATTTTTTAGATCGTTTTGATGTGCTGATGTCAAAAATGATTTTTAAAAAATAAAAAAACATCATTGGTATGCATTTCGGCATGAAAAACTATTTGAAAAGTACCCGCAACCACACTGCCAAACACGCTCTAAGGCGAGTCAGGTGACTTGAGTGCAAGCCCCTTGGATTGGTCTTGTATTCGTCTTGGAAAGGCAATACCTTTACGACATCTGTAGAGTTCCGTACCTGTCCTCTACAAGTTCGCTAAAATAAAGAAACCCGTTTGGACGTGGAAAGAATGGCTGCTCCACGAAAGTCGATTTCCTTGGAGATATCAAAAGTAATTATTGATAGCATCTCGCTGGCTAGCGAAGATGCATGCTGTTTGTGTACACCCTCCAAACCTTGGTGGTGAGTTTTAATCTTGTTATTGCACAGTGAATTAGTGGCTGATATCCATGTGTTTCTGTCTGGGGATTGTTCCGTTCCAGCATTTTTGTTTTTTTCTTATCCTGCTCCGACGAATGCAGTTCTTATTATGTCATTGAACAAATGGGTTTCTGAGTTGGGTTTGAGTTAAAGAGATCCTGCAGTCCTTTTATTTGTTAAAAAACAGAGAGGTCAGCCAAGGGTGATTGTTACAATGAATTCAAGTCATTGGTAACTTTGAGAGAAGTAAATTAAATTTGACCCCAGTCATGGTAAATTTAAGCCATTATAGAGAAACCCGAAACCAAGCCCATGCCTTGTGCTTTGCCATCGTCACACTTTCACGGTGTATCATATAAATTCATACTCCTTTTATTGCATTATTCTAAAGGCACTCTTTACTGTCGAGTTAAAATTCCGATCTGGAAACAAAAAGGTAATTTACATTATTGTATTTAGCTTAGGAATTTCAATTAATTAGTATTTTATTATTTAAAAATTATATTAATTAGATGAGTTTTAATTACAAATCCTTTCTTGTAAAGGATTTTAGTTTTAATTAGAAATTTTTTTCTATAAAGAATTTTAGAATTAATATAAATAGAAGTTTCTAGGTTATTTTGATATTAAGATTATTACTCAGATTTTGAATAAAACACTATAGAGAATTTTGATATTAGAGCAGGTTAATATATTTAATAAACAGAAATAGTAGTAACCCACTTTACGATGCAGGAGTAGAGGCCCTTTAAGGCACTATGCAAGCTTAGGAGCAGAAATTAGATTGTTTTGCACTAGCTAAGGAACAAAAAATGAATCGTTTGGAGCAAGTCATAACAAATCTAACTCGATTAATGGATAACGCTAACAAGGATCATGAATAAGAGAGGAACTTTCATAGAGACTTACCTCGAGGTAGGCTAAATCCTAGATTTATTCCTGAATTTGATGAGATTCTATTCTATAATAGGAGATTTTTTAAGAAAATATTTATTAACTGGTTGAAAGAGTTGGAAACTTATTTTTATTTCAACAAGGTTCTTTATCATCAAAAGATATGACTTGTCACACACACACAAACTTTTTTATAGTACTAGAGAATAGTGGTTTGAATTTCAAGACTTTAGAACTCTTACCAACCTTTAATTTGTTCATGACAAGATTTGAGACAATCATTAATTTTGAAGTTTATATAATATGGTTATGAAAAAATTTTATAATAGGTAAATAAACAATTACATTATTATTATTTGTCTCTTTTTTTCAACTTCTAAAAAAGCAAGGAAGAAAAATATAGAGGTGGTGTCGTCTCTTTAAAGTAAACAGCTTCAACATCACCTTAATGATGATAACAACATTGTTAGAAATACTATTCTACTTGTCAATGTATCATCTGCTAATAATGAAGAAGAAATCAAGAAGCTCTTAAATTAGTATAAAGCAATGATTCTCAAGGTCTTAAAACACTAAAAGAAAAGCCAAAACAAGTTTGAATTGCTTAAGAAGCTGAAGCTAGCATTAAAGAAGACTTAAGTGTGGGTGTGTAATCCAAACCAAGCATGAATTACTTAAGAAGTTGAAGCTGACATTGAAGAAGACTTGAGTGTGGGTGGGTAATCCAAACCAAGCATATCCTTATTAGATCAATCTTCTAGAATTACCAATTCAACTAGTGGTTAAGATGTTGTGAGGGATGACCAAACACGTCAATTAATGTTGCCATTAATTTAAATGATGGTTCCATATGAGGTTATTTTTTAGGTCTTAAAAAGTTTTGCTTAGACTAAAAAATTCTACATAAACATATCTTGTCTAAAATTGAATTTAAAATATTTGAAACAATCAAACTCGTGCATAAATTAATGACAATGTTATATTCAAAGTATCTATTTATTTGGAGTAATCAAGTATAATTTGATGCAGTTTGATAAATCAAGCTTAACTTTTAATCCGATTATTTGATCAAGCTAAAATTCCAACAGAAGATTCTTAAGACCATGTTTCGTATTGGGTTTAGATTTTATGACAATCGAAAATCGAGGAGATCTTTGGAAGTTACTGTGCGTGATTGTTTTTATTTACCTTATTGTATTTAAATTTTTTTTTCTATTAAGGTTAGGACTTTCAAGTTAATTAGTATTTTACAATTTAGAAATCTTAATACTAGATGGATTATATTAATTAGGTGATTTTTAAAGATTTAGTTTTAATTAGGAATTATTTTCTATGAAGGATTTTAGGACTAATATAAATAGAAATATTTAGGTTATTTTGAGATTAATATTATTATTTAAGACTTTTAATAAAAACACTTGAGAGTTTTCTCTAAATGCTTCTCCAGCGTAGGTCTATAATTTTAGAACTTAAGAACTAACTTCTATCTACGTTGAAAGTCATGTCAAAGAGAAAAGAAAGGAAAAGAAAATAATTGAAAAAGGTGATTTTGTGTTTTTCCATTAAAATGGATCGACCTACTAGAATAAATTGATTTCAAGTGATCTAAAATATAAGGGAGATGAAACTTAAAATTGAAAATATAAGGACTAAGTCTTATATGACCAAAAGTTCAGAAAATGTTAGGCTAGTTTAGCTTAAAAATAATAATTGAGAAACAATTAGAAACTTGAGGTAATTGCAGGACTAAACTTTTCTTTTTATAATTTTTTTAAAAAATTAAAGTTACCATAAAAAGTGGTGAAAAGTTATATTCTTTAATATAATAAGATGTGATTATCCATTTTAAATGTGAAAATTATAATTTATAAACACTTAATTGAAAAACAAAAGGCTTCTAAATATTCAATCAAAAGTTATATTGATAACTATTGGTGGGGAGGAGTTATAATATTTGATAATAAATATAATCTTTTATATTTATAACTTTAATGAAAGGATGTGTTATTTTCTGTTATAATGGGCAAGGTTTTTCATAAAAAAAAAAAAACAAACAACCATGAAGAGGTATGATTTGTATCTTTTAATAAAATAAGACATGATTGTTTATTAAAAAAAAGTGAAAATGTGTAATTCTTAAACATTATCAATTTAAAATGTGCTATTAAAAGATACAATATTTTTTATATGTGCATAAAATATCATAGAGATTGCTATTGGTGGATTAGAGTAGTAGACTTATAAAAAATGCTATTGGTGGATCGATTCTCGATTTTTCTAGAAAAAATATTGGCTTTTGTTGCTCATAAAAAAATTAACATTTTAGGGACCAAATTAAAAAAAAAAACTTTGCAAGGCTTTTTTTTTTTTGGTTTATTGTTCAAAAACTTGTATTTTAACATATTTATGTCTAAAGATTTTTACATATTTTATTTTGGTTCCTTCAGTTTGGCAATTTAATGTTTCGGTCACAAATTTCATTTTGTTTATATTTTAGACCTTAAATTGAAAAGAAAAGAGAAAGTTACTGGAAAATAATGAGGAAAAAAAAAGTTATCAGATGTTGATATTCCAGCCACAAAAGATATGATCTTGATGTTAATGGGTTGCACTTTTAAAACGAAGTTCGATAAAGATGAGGTTTCCATCTCACAATGTTGAAAAAAAAAAGTAAATTGGGTTTGTAAAGTTTTTTTAAATCGATTATTTTTTTTTAGAGAAATTATAGGTTGCTTTTATGGCTTGAAACGAGTTTTTTAAAGGGTTGTAGCATGTTTTTTTAGATATTTTCATGTTAAAACAAGTTGAGAAGATTTTTTTAGTCTCAATTTTTTTTTTATCATATCTGGTGATCAAAAAATGTTGCAGACGATGATATGTTGTCTACCATATAGACAACAAATCATGCAATATAAAAAAGAAAAGAAAAATAAAATAAATGAAACATCACTCACTTTATAAAAAAAAAATAGCCCAAGCAAGTAGGTTTGGGCAGAGTTTTGAAACCCAGACCTGCTAGGCGGGTCGACTCGTGACCCGGCCGGCCTGGGCCTACAACCAGTCCGGGTGGAGGTAAAAACCCGCTTGGGAGTTGGCCCGGTGAAACCTGGTCGACCCGGGACCCGATCCACCCGGGTGAGACCCGATCTATTTTTTTAATATTAGCAGCCATTAAACGACGTCGTTATAAGAGTTTCTCTCAGCTGACTAATAATCACGTCCCCCTTTTCCTTTTTAACTTCCCACACTACCTCTTTATAAGACCCTATCATCTCTTTCCCCTTTCTTTCTTTCTTGATTTTCTTTTTAATTTTATATCCCATTATCATCGGTTCTTCGATGATATTTTTTAACAATCGAAAGGTGCCTTGGTTTCAGGTTTTTTCTTATCTATCACCTCATTGTTTTTTGATTAATTGTTTAGTCTTTTAATTATAAAGTGAGGAATTATGAGAAGTTTGAGTGAGCAATCGGCAGTGATGGTGGTTGAGGAGGGTAAGGATAGTGTTGATAAGGAAAAGAAGAAGAATAAGCGTCGATCTAATTACCGATCCAAACGAAACCCTCCCAATCCAAATAATCCTAGCTTAAAAGTACTAATCATGGTTGTCTTTTGTGGTTGTTGAGGAAAGCACAATGGATTAGCTGTTGTAAGATTTGAGCTATTACTGTAAAAAAGAACAGCAAAAAAGAAAGAAAGAAAGATTAGTGATTTTGGAATTTTTGTTATCTTTGCTTTTGTATTTTTGTTTTTGTCAGTTTTTCCGCTAAAGGTATTTGTATTCCCTTTCAATGACAGCTAAGAATTTTGTTAACAGAACAGTGTTCAATTAATTATTTTTTTAATTTTTAAATGAATCAATCATCTTCCTCTTCTACTTGATCAAAGCCAATGGAAAAGCTGGTGGTAGTCGCCAAGGTAAAAGTAAACTGAACATGGATTATAAGTATGCTGATTTTGGAAATTCCTTGGTTCCTCATAAGGGGTTTTATTATGAGTATAGTTCATGTGTTGATGAAGATGTTCATGATGAACTGAATGGGCCAGTGGGTTATAATTTTTTTTTAGGGTTGACTCGGGTCAACCCATCTGACCCGTGACTTGATCACTTGACCGGGTCGATAACCGAGTCGAGTTTCAAAACTATAGGTTTGGGTTTCCACTCCCAGGCACACCTATGCTCTTGGATTTCTAGCTAGGCGCGAGAGCTTGACCTGCTAAACCCATAATTCTTGGCCTTTTTTATCTTATCTTTTGTTTTCAAATTTAATTACTACTCTCCTTTTTTATGTATTTTTTTTACCTTGCATTAATTTTTATCCAAATTCAAGTAATAACCTCTCTTTTAATTTTAACTTGTTTAGTTCACTTTTTTTAAATATTTTTTATTTTTTATTTTATTTTTATAATGTTTCAAAGAGATTATTATAATTTTTATTTATTTTTTTCTTTTATATTTGATAGAAATAAATTGCATTTGCATTATTTATTTACGAAAATAAAAATTATTTGTTATTGGTAAGAAAAATTAACCTTTAATTTAAAATAAAAAGAAACATATACATTAGAAAAAAAAAATCAGAGTTAAATATTTGCAAACTTTTATGTTCTTTCTTTTTTTTAGAAGAAATTTTACCTTTTCATTTTAGTTTTTAATTAGAATTAACAACTCTTTCTTAACATATTGATTCATATATTTTTTTTTATTTTATTATATTAAGTATAAAAAATATTTTGACATTTCACAACTAATTTTTTTTTAATGATACTTAAAAATTCATTTGTCATACATGCCTCACCTACTTTTTAGGTCAAAAAAAGTGGCCTAGTTGGCCAATGTTGCTTGGCTATTTTTATGAGTTCTTAATTTTTTTGAAAAATTTTTTAATTTAAATTCATTTAAATAAAATAAATAAAATATTTTTAGGTTATTATTCCATTAAATATATAAATTCAAATTTAATTAATTTTATAAATCACAACATTAACTTTTTAGTTCATAGTTAATTTTTTTTTATGTAGCAAAAATATATTGACAACACCTACATATTTTTTTATATTACAAATCTTTTTTGACTTGACTCACAATGAAGCGTTAGTCAACTAACTAGTATTATCTAAATTATATGTTGATGCAGGACTAAGCAAGTCCAATTTGAACAAAACTAGTATTGTTTGATAACAATAAAAATATAATTTACTCAATTGCCTTTCATTAAAATCTTGTTTTAATCTAGTTTACTCGGCACCAAGTTTGATATTCTCCCTAAATAGAAAATTTCAATTATGTACTTTTTATCCAACATCGCTATATAATTTATATTCAATTTTATGTTTCCACTTTTTATTACTTTTTTTCTCTAGTTTAATATAAAAACTCAGTTATTTTTGTTAGGTTTTTTTTTTGTATTTAAGACCTTTTAGTGTTTTTTCATTAGTTTTTCTATATATATATATATATATATATATATACCTAATAACAGTGTAATAGGCTACTCCACGTGGTTGACTTATAAGGTAAGTTATCTACAACTTCACATGTTTCACTTGTAAGTATAACTTTCTTTGAAAAAAGTAAAAATAATTGTTCAAAAACATATAAATTGACAAGCTGGATAGCTTTATTCACCAATAAATAATTCTTATATAGTGTTTGTGGTACTTTTTTATCATGCTATTTGTTTAAGGTTTATTTATATTGATAAAGTCTATAATTGGTGTCATAGATGACGTTTAGGTGAACACAAGATTAAAATAAGAAAAAATGAGTCATTAACTAGTTTTTAAAAAAATTAAGACTTTTACAAACTAGTGTACAAAGATTATTTGATAAAGAATTGCTTAAGCCAATAAAAAGATAAAGATATTTAAAGACATCTTACTTAAAATAGGTTGCAAAGCTTGCTTCTTACCTATAGAGAATTTACTATGTAAGTTATGTTTTTTTCCAAATTATCTAAGCTTATTGGGTTTATTCATTAAGTTCAAGCTAAATGATACTTAAATGAGAGTGATTTTGGATGTAGATCCAAAGAGAGGTTTGACCTTTATTTTTACAATTAATATCCATTAAATACGAAAAAAAAAGAGAAAGATATTTGATTTAAGTTTGTACTTATTAAGATGAAATATTTGATTTTAAGGCTTCACTCACACTTAATCAAATAGTTCTAACTTGAATTGTTTACAAACATTAAAAAAAAAAGACTTTCTATCTAAGAAACTTATCAATGGATGATCGCAGGATGCACTTTTTAAAAAAACAAGCAAGATATTTTGCAAAAACAAAGATAATAAATATAGATTATATAAGAATAAATAGTGACAATCACTTAATAATAAATTAGTTATTACAGTTTATTGAAAAGCATCCTGATGTAAACTAGTCAAAACAACTAACTATAAATACGATTTTAACTCAAAGATTGGCTTAAAATAAAATAAATACCAACAACCATAACAATATATATATATATATATATATATATATATATATATATATATATTTCTTTTTTAAAAATAAAATAGATTTTAAACATTCCTAATAAAAATTGACCATTATGACAACAAAGAATAAGATGTTTAAGCTCACAACAGACACAAAATTAACACAACCAATATAAAAGCCATGAAAACCAAAAACAAATGACAAAAAACATGAACTACAAAATTAAAAAGCACTCAAAAGCATTTAACATAAACAACAAGTTTAAAATGAAAAAAATAAAAATTTAGTGTCGAAACGAATTGAATAATCGTTAAAACACAAATGACAACTTCAAAATGAAGGATGACACTAAAAAACTAAAAGTTCACACCATCAATAATTTGAACAAACCATATTAAATAATAAAAATCAATATATGTATATATATATTTCTTTTTTTTTTTGGACAAACTAATAATCCTTATAACCTATCCTTCTAACTTCTTAAGAGATGTTGAAAACAACCCTCCATATTTCTTTGAACAAGGCCCCATAGAGAAAAAAAAAGCCAAGAAGTAGAAGAAAATAAACTAAAAAAATTAAGTATAAAATTTGGACTCAAATGAAATGAAAGATGATATTTTTGGTTGATGGTGGAGAGCTGATAGGATTCTAGTTAGGTGTGGTGATAATGAAATTTTATTGTAGTGCATATGTGGCTTATGAAGTGGCATTGGGGTCTGCATTGAAAAAAAGACCAAAGATGTTTTTTAGTGCTAAGGATAGTAAGAGTCGAGTCTAGGAAATGAAAGGTGTTAAAGTTGTTTTAACTTTGATTTTTTTTCTCTTTTTACACCTATGTTAGTGGTTGTTACCATCAGTTTATTTTTGATGGGTTATAGTTATTTTTTTTATACTATCTCTTTTTTTGTTTGTTATTCAAAAGTTTTGTGGCTTAAATGATTAAAAGAAGGTGGTGGGTGGGGAGGGAAAAAAGAAGGAGAAAAAGAGAGAGAAAGGAGATAAATGATGAGATTCAAGTTAGATAGAAATAAGCTATGGTGGATGAGTGGAACAAGAATTATAGAAAAAAAAAAAGAATAAGAATAAGAAAGAAAGAAAGAAAAGGAAAGGGAAAGAAAGGAGGGAAGTAAGTGATGATTTAGGTGAGGGAGGGGAGTTATGATTCAGGGGAGAGTGCGGGCGGGACATTTTGTTTTTGATTTTTATGTGTCATTTTTTGTGTATATGTGAGATCACAAGTTATATTTATATCCTTAATGAGGAGTTTTTTGAATAATAATAAAAAAAAGGATCCATTGAATTTTTTTTCAAACTTTTTGATATGTTCCCTAAAATATTTTATGTTTTGAAAACTTTCATTTTTTTTTTGTTTTGTTTTGCTTGATTGCTATTCAATTATTTAAAACCAATTTTGTCACAACAATTTTATTTTATCAATTTTTTTTCTAATCACATTTTCTTCTGTTGATTTAAAACTTATCTCATATTTGTTTTTTGCTTTTGACCCCGCTCATGAATTTTTCTACTTTTAAATTCTTCTTTATTTTCTTCTTATTTTATTCTCTTTTTATGGGTTTGATTCTTCTTCTTCTTCATTGTTCAAAGAAAGTATATTAAACAAGTTGAAAATTGTACAAAATAAATAAAATAGCAAAATGTTTAAATTGTACAAAATGAATAAAATAGCAAAATGTTTTTCGATTTGTTTAAATTCTTGGGACTTTTGGATTTTTTAGGATTTAGGGGTGAAAAATAATTGATGAACTATTAGCCACTTTTAATACACCACTTCAAGTGAAAGTTTTTTAAATTTAAAACTTGTATAAGTCTATTAATATATTGTATTTAATTTTATTAATTTAATTAGATAGAATAATGATAGTGAAATTGAACTCCTGATTAATTGGTCTTAAAGCTTAGATACTATATCAAATAAGTATTTTAACCTTAGAATTTGAACTATTAAATGAAGTCCAAAGAATGAATTTATATTATACTCTAATAAAATAGAGATAAATTATTTTATACAATATCTAGTTTATTAATAATCCATTCAACCATAGGATCTTAGTTTACTAAAACAATGCTAGAAAACATTTTTGGTCATGATATCAACTTTTTTATTTTAGATATAAAAAAACAAATGATTGAATGCTAATGATAAACTATATAATAAATATCAATCACTTGATAACAATCAATTAAGAAATGAATAGTTTAGAAATTAAGAGAGAAAAGAAGAGAGAGAGTGAGAATGTGTATGCTACTACGATGTTATCAATAATTTTCAATGGAGAACGAAATCCTTGAAAAAAGGTTTAACTTGTTCTTTTGGCAACAAAACCCTTTCTAGAAGCCTACAACTTCAAATATATCCAATTTTTAATTTTTCAAATCTCCATACTAATTATTGTTAGAAAATAAAATGAAAGGAATTGAGAAAACAAATGCAACCAATATTTAATTGTAAATGAGTCAGCAATTAAAAATAATAATAAAATTAATTAGAACTAAAAGTAAATATAAGAAAGAATAAGGATTTAGAAGAAGCCTGAAATTATAGCACGCAATAGCTCTATTTGTACAAGGATAATTTTGCATATAATACACTTCTCTTTCAAGATATAACAATCTGTTAGAATTTTTGGATGCAATAAAAATTCTTCAAACCTTTTAATTATCTTTATTTTTTAATTTGAGTTAATAAAGTATAAGAAAGAAAGTATAGTGAAACTTTAAAGGAATATATAATTTTCATATGTATAATGAATAAAATAAAAGAGAGCAATTAATTTTGTATTATAGGTATTAGGCACCTTTAGGTTTTGAACCTATATTTAGTGTTAATAAGTTTCAACTTGAAGAAACATAGTAATTTAGACATTTTGAACTAAGATTTTTGGTCCAATTTTAAACTTATTACATGCACAACATATGGGTGATTTTAAGGTCTTATTAGTGTTGTGTTTTTTTCGGTCATGCATAAATATCTTGTTTTATGAGTGTCTTTAAAAAGTAGCCTAAGCTCTTACAATGACAACTTCACCACCACACTCACTTAAGTGAATCCTTCAAGGATGTTTTGTGACCAACATACCACAAATTATTTTTCCTCTATGTTCTTTTAGAGATTAATTATTTCTAATCATCACATTAGAGAGTACATTATCATACAAATAGGACCTAGGACTACCTCGCAAAATATATATGACAATCACTCAACAATTTTATTCACATACTTCATTCATGGGATCATCATATATTTGAAGATAAGTTTCTACTATTGGTGATTAATTCATGGGCTTCAATCCTATTTTCTTCAATGATTGAATAACTTGTTGGCATGCCAAACCTATAGTGAGCGAATCCGTAATGTTATTTCTATACTTGATAAAATCCAAAGAAATAACACCATGAGATATCAAATGTCTAATGGATTTTTATCTAATAGTCATATGTCTTATTCTTTCATTAAAGTTTTTACTTTTAGTCTTAGAGTGTGTTTGGCAGTGTAGTTGCGGGTGCTTTTCAAATAACTTTTCATGCCAAAATGCATGCCAATGATGTTTTTTCATTTTTTAAAAATCATTTTTGACATCAACACATCAAAACGATCAAAAACATACAAACCATATTAAATTTTAGTAAAAACAAATTTAAATTTTTTGGGAACGCAGCTGCAACCGCGTTCCCAAACGTTCCCTTAATGTGTATTTGGTAATGTGGTGCAAAGTGTTTTTGCAAAAATTCTTTTCAATTGAAAATGCATCAAGATGATATTTTTTTTTATTTTTTACATCAACACATCAAAATAATTGAAAATAACCTTAAAAGAATTGATTTGATATATTTTTTAGGGAAAAGCAGTTTGAAAAGTACTTTAAAAAATAGACTGAATTGCAAAAATAAACACACCTTAGCTATAATAGCTCAGCTATCATAATGTATTAATATAGGTGGTATTGTTTTAGAAACAAATGGTATATTAGTTAACAAATCTTGAAGGCACTTAGCTTCTAAAGTAGCAGCATGTAATGTAACCAATTCTACTTCTATGAAAGATAGGGACTCATAAGATCAAAAAGTGTTTCAAGGTTTCAAAAACTTATGATCACTACCATTTGTCTACCTTGTTGTATCTTTCAGTGTTTGCTTGTTGTTTTTCTTTGACTTGTTTTTTTTTTTCTGGTGAAGCATCATTTGTCATTTAAGTTTTTTTTTTTCAGCCCCCGATATTTGAGTTTCTTGGGCTCTTTTCTTATTGGATTTATAACATCATTTTCTCAATAACTAAGCTCTTATTTGCCTCTAGTCTAGAGTGTGATCTAAGTCAAGATTTTTATGAAGAAAATTTATCTCGGGCTTAAAGGGAACTACAATAAATACATGAATATGAAAGGGATAACAAAGATAGTTTTTTCTCTCTCTCATTTCAAGCATGAGCGGTTAGAACCAATACATTTTTACCTCGTCCACTATAATGATTTGAACTTGTAAAGAACTTAATTTTATGATTCCAAGACAATTGAATCCACTACATACCATTATGTATAATGTTAAAACACAAATAAAGAAACATAGAAACATGATGTTTGGTTAATTAATGTGTTTTTTTTCACGTTTTTGTTTTATTATATATATATATATATTTTTTTTTTTTTGTTAATCACCTTAGGGTAGGAATTGCATGATTAAATTTTTAATTCATTTATCATTCTATAAACAGGATGCAAAAACATTATTTTAGACAAATATCAAATTATTTTTTTAAATCAAAAGCAAGTTCAATTTTTTGAAATCATTTTATCAAAGATCTTTCATAAAACAAGTTTTGATCCACACATTGAGTTAAGCTTACGAGATCATGCAAGGATATGAAGGTGTGTTCATGGGAGCTTGCTAGCATTTAAGGGTATTTATAGGTAAAAGAAAAGGGAAGAGTATGTGTCGCACGAGTGCGGTGTCACGGTGATTATCTTTCTGGATCATGATTTTGGTGGTGTGGAAAAAACAAGGAATTCTTGCCCTTTTATGGTTTAAAAGGTTTGGATTTGCCACCTAGTATTTTAGTCATTATAAATCCTAACTAATATTTAGAGTCTGGATAAGAAGATTGATTATATATAGAGAGAACAATATTACCCCTAGTACACCCTACCAAAGTTAAGTTGCATTGCTTATTTATGTGATTTTTGTTAAGGCTTTGTTGTATTTTTAAATATATAAATTTAAGAAATCTCTATTGTTCACTTGGAAAAGCTGTTATCTTAAATATATAAAAGTTTTAGAAAAGTAAAGAATTTTCGAATTGATATATGTTTCATAAATATTTTATAGTAAACAAGTAAAATATTCTTTCAATATTAATTAAATCATTCTTGTCAATAAAATAAAATATGTATTTCTAACTTTAAATAAGATATTTTTTTTATTTTATTCAATAAATAGTTGAAAAGCAAATAATTTTAAATGATGTCAAAATAATCTTGGACACCAATGTTTTTAGGCACTAAAGGTGTTATAAACTTCTATATGTATAAACAA
>Ga0325414_1000120_pt1 | contig 47775 bp, 34 predicted proteins | sample PopdelMetagenome_8_FD_206183 | JGI IMG/M metagenome (GOLD analysis project Ga0325414, IMG submission 206183) | Populus deltoides microbial communities from Bellville, Georgia, United States - Leaf-PdKOR-R3 | ecosystem: Host-associated > Plants > Phyllosphere > Phylloplane/Leaf | place: USA... | reverse complement strand
GAAAATTACCTGAATATCAAATGTTCTTTTCAGTTTTGAATATTTATTTTAAGGTTGGGTTGTCACAAATCACAAGTCGTTCAAATATTCGGCCACTAATGATAATTCACATGAATCACTAGTGAGAAATCTCCAAAACCTTTTTAGAAGAGAGGGATTGCTATTCTTTAGAGTGCTAACTCTTTTCTTTTGTATTTTAGGTATTTCTGTACTATACTCTACTCACATTCTCTTAGGAAATAAGAGGCCTAACATTCTATTTATAGAAAAATCTAAAAATCTTATACATAGCAAAAGATCAATTTTCCCCTTAAATAATATCACATATATTATTTTTTAGGATAATTTTAAAAATTTATTCAATCAAGTCCCTACTTGATTTTTTCTGGATCTAAAATTGTAATCCCTTATATTAATTACATTCTAGCCCTCAATTTCTTAAATTTATTTACATTCATGCCACACTTGATTAATCATTCCATTTTTAATTTTTAACCAAGGGTTCTTATGTGTATGACCTATTAGATTCCCTAATAAGTTAACCCAAATATAAATCATAATCCTAAATAAAATAAGATTAAATAAATTAAATAGTTTAATTTATTATCAATTCAACAATTGGTTGATTTATATTTAAAGATTAAGTACAATGTCTAGTAACCTATCATATCCTCTAAATATTAGGAAAGTTATAAGTGGTTTGACTTAACTTTTTAGTAACTAATTTCTCAGTGTAAATAATATCCCTTGACCAAGAATGTTCTAATTTAAATATTATATCATAAAGTATATATGCTTTGTCAAATCATGGTAGTTTTAAATATTATTGTCATTGATTCTTTGAATAAGATTTTAAAATACTTTTCAAAACTCATTCCACATTGGCCAAGGGTTTTACAATTAATACTATCTGAGAACAAATGAAATATTTTTTCTAATTCATCTAGGGTGATGAATTCTCTCTTGATTACTCAAATGCCTTCATATAGTTTATGTTATACCCAATATATACCCATTTGTTACCCTTGATTAGAATAACGTGTGGTTAGAATACAAGCATAACACTCTCTATATGAGATAACTTAGTAATCTTAAGTTTAAGGATCACTTACACAATTATTACAAGAGCCTTTCCAAAAACGTAAGTGGTCTCTTCATATGGAATTCTTATGCGGATTAGTTTAGTGTACATGTTTTATGAGAAGCACATATATATTAGTTCTAGGTATTTTTTATATCTTAGTTTATAAGAGCAACTGCTTTTTTTTATAAGGAAAGAAACATAATATGTATCAGTCTCAACAACTTTAATTGATGTCCAATCTTAATAGAACATTGATCGAAAACATTTAGGAACATGCTTTGATGCAATGAGAATCTTATAATTATAACAACTTTCTAATTTCATTTGTAAAACATTTTTATCCCATAAACTTTATCTTTACTCTAGATTCATTAATTAAATATTAAAAATAAAAAAGTTTTTATTAATAATAAATATAGTTTACATTAATAAAATTAGTGTCACGTACACTTATTAGTTAGATGGCATATTCACTATCAATTCCTACCTATGTTTGTTTACATATGAGGGGCTTGAGAAATTCAGGTACAGCAAAGGGCTGGTTATTGCCTCCAGAACATTTCCTAGTTGTGTCTGAACCCGAATCGACTAGACTACTTTTTTTTCTAGTAGAAGATACATATCTTTTCTTGTGATCTAAATAAGCGAAACAAAGTCACAATCAATAGAACACAAACAACCTTGTGACTTGTAATATTTCTACTCTTATGAATTAGCACTCATCCATGGTGACAAATGGAATTTATCCATTTGTTTCAGGAGCCTAGCCACACAATTATGAGAGAGAGAGAGAGAGAGAGAGAGAGAGAGAGAGAGAGAGAGAGAGAGAGAGAGAGTAATCATTTACTGATCTGTGGGATTGCATTTATATATATAAAGTTTACAGTTTCTTCTCTTTCAACAGCAGCAAAACACTTTCTAGAAAGTTGAAGGATCTTCGGCTAGTATACTGGGATTGCACCTTACGGGCAGCTATATCTGATGTCGAGGTAAGCTATTTCTGTTTCTTGGGAGTGTGGTGTTATTCTTTTATATCATGTTCTGCTTGTCTAGGAATTTTCTGTTGGAGGTAGATTATGTGGATATCAAAGAAAGGAAGTCGCAAGCTGTTATGGATACAAGGAACCGGTGGAATTTGGTGTTTTGACCTCATTTGCTTATCCTCTGGACGGAGATCTGGGTGAAATAGTGGTTGCCACAACTCGAGTGGAAACCATGCTGGCTGATACTGTTGTTTCCATATTTCCTGATGAGCCAAGGCACAATCATCTGCATGGAAAATTCGCGGCGATTCATCCATTTAATGAAAGAACACTTCCAATAATTTGTGATGCTATTCTTGTTGATCCTATTAAGGTAAGACCGCGTCGTGAACTTTGCATGTCAAATTTGATTTTTTTTTTTTTTTTTAACATCTTTCAGGTTGAAATCGGATTATAAAAACCAGATCAAGCTTGGGTTGAATTAGAGATGGTTTATGGATATCTAATCAGATTTGGATGTTAAAATCCATACCGTTGTGTTTCGGTTTGTACATAGATGATAATAATTTTGGATTCAGTAAAGACAGTACCATACTTTGCTGAATGTTTAAAAACGGACTGGAAAACTATTACACTACTCATATTCACGTGGACCAGGTCCAAAATTGCTGATTCATCGATGCAGGTCTCAAAGCCTAATCCATTAAAAGCAATAGTTCTCAACAAGCTACAGGTTGCCCCTTTTTGTTCTTCTCGTACAGTGTATCCAGTTAGCAAAAGAGCAATAGAGGTCCCTCTTATTTTGATAGTTTCCTCAGCTCCAATAAAGTTCAGTGGACAATTCTGGGTGTGCGAAAAACGTAGCCGAGCAACAACGTGAACTGTGGAGATCACGTTGATATGGCCTTCAAGCCATAATAAAGGCACCGGAGATGGTTTAACTTTTCCCCTACTGACTATTTCTCACCAGGACATAAATTCCTACCATGGGATCAAACTTTACAGAAAAGGGTGTTTTACCTTCACAATCCATGACAGAACAAATGGTGATGAATTCAAGTCCAGATTATCTCCCAATATTAAGCTAAAAATCAGGATTCAGGAGCATGTAGAGCATTATATGGATGGCGAGACTGATGCATAGGGCTTGCAACTCAACAATGGCGCATCAGTAATAAAGCAAAGACAACCAACCAGCTAGGTGTTCTGTATGCGTGTTCTCAGGCTTCACACTGCAACGAGCTCAATATAATGATATCACAGAGCATCTTGTGTCCATGCATATTTTATAAGCTAGGAGTCAAGAATTCAACACAGAAAAAGTATACTAGACCGACCTATGCATATACAAACTTCACAGCAGTATATAGTATATACAAATATAAATCTCCGTTTATAACAAACAGTTGCTTGCGCACATATTTCTTATGCAGGACCTGAAACTAACTGGGTGCTGTTAACAAATCTTAAAATTTCAGTTCTGACGTGATGGAATAAAAGAAAGCAACCCATCATAAGCAACTGATAATAATATACATATACTTGTGCACACAACACGGAACAACCTTGCACCAATTTCAAGTTTAAGCATTACTAGTTTCAACAAACCACCACCTAGTCCAGTTTCTTAATAAGGTCTTTAAGAAACCTATGCCTGGTAATAATCTAAGATAAACCTAGCCAGGATGTAAATATCTTCCATGAAGCAAGTAGGACATTGAATGAAGCATAATCGGCCAGAGGAAATATAAAAGAAATTAGTGTAGTTTAATGATGGAAGTAAAGAGAAGTTATAACATTTCCCGCTATTCAAAATACAACGTAGCAGCAAATTCTTGTAACTCGTTAGAAAGAGTTCAAAGGGAGTTCTTGAAACAGAGCAAAAACCTTACAAAAAACTATACAACCTACTCGAAGACTAGAAAGATGTACATAAGAGCAATGAAGCGAATACCACAAAAGTCACAGATTGATTAACTGCATGCAATTGTTAAGCTTCAAGCTATGAATGATATGTATCCCAGTCAAACCTGGGTTGTGAGAATACCTCATAATCAATGGGTCCCTCTACAATGCTGTCAACGTTTTGTATACGTTCCAAAAGAGCTGGTTGAAAACTATCATTATCGGAAGGCAATAATTTATACAATACTAATAATCCAATTGTGAAAATGGCTTGCAACTTCATGGAATCACCCTGAACTGAGAAGAACAGAAGCATTGAAAGGAGGAATAGATCAACACAGAACCGCATGATACACAATACAGTATCCATCAATCTCCCATCATTTCCAGCAGGAAACCCCCTGACTCTATATACAAACAGAAAGTTGTACTTGTCAACCACATACCTATACCCAAAATAAACTGCACCGACAGGGACAACAAGTGGAGCAAATGATGAATATATCAAGGTCAGCGCAAATATTGTCAAATTAAATGCGTAATATTGAGCAAAATCAAATGTCTGCTTGGGGATGGGAGAGGTTCCGCTGATTGGATAAGTGGAGAGATCTTGTCCCTCTTCATCAATTTGATTCGACCTGGGAGAATCAAACACGTTATCAGGGATCAGTGGTCTCTGAAGAGCATCTATGGCTTGACCTTCCAAAGGGTACTCTTCACTTTGCTCAGGCACCAGCTGGAGCATGTCATTCTTTTGAAACTTCTGAATTTTCTTCTTCATCCAAGGGATGGGAGCCAAAAGATCATAAGATATCCCCAAGAAAGTACTTGTGATTAGAAATGCAAGTGAAGAGAGACAAGATCTTGACAGAAATGATGCACTCATGTATTGCTCAATCCTCTTGCAATCTTCTCCATCCAAATAACACCTTCCCATATTTAGGATTGCACTTTCCAAAGAAGACTCAACAAGACCTCTCAATAGAATAAGGTTTACAAGGAAAAAACAAACCATCTTCAGAAGTGCAGCTCTTTGCTCCTCGGACACTGTTAGATCACGTTCAAACTTGGACAGATAAGAAAGAGCTGATGGAGTTATTATATACATGCTGACAAATATAATAACATTCGGCAGGAACTGGAAGATTAGGGATGCTAACCAGCTGGAAATCTGTACCCAATCCAACCATGATTGCGCATTATTCATTGCTTCTGCGTCAATAATTCGACCAGCGCTGTTCAAAGCACTTATCACAGCAAGAGGAAAACTGAAGAATACAAGCATTAACAGCAAGCACATGTTCACAAACAATCTCCTCAACCTCATAGACAACTTTGACGACCCCAAATGGTTCCAGTAAATATCTGGCGCCAATGGAGCTCGTTCAACTTTCCATTGGTTCCTCTGCAACCTCAACTCCATGACAGAAAAGAATTTGCCAAATCGCCTCTTCTTCTCATTGCAAAAATCCTGAACTGCTTGTTTAGCCGTGTAAACATCCTTAAATATCACAAATGCAACTCCAGCACCTGGTGCGCGACCTTCTTTATATTCTGCCAACTTCGTCTCCAACTCCACCCTTAATTCCAGCAACATCCTCAACTTCTCCTCATCCATATACCCCAACTTATCCATCATCTTTTCCCACCGACTGTTCACATTTCTCCACAGCCAAATCACCACACGTCGCAACTTCTCCCAAAACCCATCTCCACCACCACGCCCCACATTCTCTTCTGGCAAAAGCCTCGAATCAATTTTCACAACCAACCAAGTAATTTCATCCCTAACTTTAACCTATTCCGTCGCTAAATCATCAAATGCACACAAATCCACAGGCACAATAACCTTATAAATCTTACCGGGATACCGATATTGAAAATACTCTTGTAAAACCCTCCTATCATCTCCAATACTTTTAGGCAATCCTTGAGCCATTATAGTAAAAGCAGCAGTAGAATTCGCATTTGGGTCACTTAAATTCCCGTTCCCATCTCTAAATCTAGTAACTTTAAGCCTCTTTTCAATCAATGGCATACCAAAATGAACTAAAAGCACAACAAAAACAAAATGAATCCACAGAAAGCTTGAACCTTTCTCGATATGATTAATAGTAGTCTTAGAGAACTCATCATTTATAACTTGACTCCCTCCATATACATTTAAAGGAAGCAAAACACCAGTTGACAAGACCCCAATTGAAAAAACAACAGCAAAGCTTCCACCTTCAATTATAAGGAACTGAGCCGCGTCAGCACCGCAATGGCTGGCGATTTCACGGCCGGTAGCGTGCCATACGGCGAGGAGCTTGGTGGTTAAGGCGGAGAATACAGGCATGCGGCGATGGTCGCTGCGGAGCTTGGCGAAGAGGAAGATGAATATGCAAAAGAAGAGACCTATTGTTGAGATGTTTAGGAGGTATTGGATGTTTCCGTACCATGGGTCGGGTATGTCGGTGTCTCCGCCGTCTACAGAGGAGGAAGGTAGTAGAGAGAGAGAGAGGTTCATGATTTGGGTGGAGGACAGGAGAGTTTTGGCCCCTTGTTTTTTTGGTTTCTTTATTGAGAGGAAAGTTGTTAATTTCATTCTGTTTTGTCTAAAATATTCCATAATAGTTTAGAAAATAAAATAAAATAGAATAAATTTTATCTCATTTTAAATCTAGATTCGTTCTGGATTTTTCAGTTAAATTCCACCTGGAACTTTCCTGTTTCATTTCACATGTTCCGTTCCGCTCTTGAAAAATCATTGAATCAAATTGAACCTTGTTCAATTTAATTAATTAAACCATCCAATTATAAAAAGTTTTTTTTCATTACAATTTTCAATAATAATGACATTAATAATAATATTGAAAATTATTATTATTATTTTTATTAACAATGATATTAATTTTTTAAAATTAGATTTATCACTAATATATATGGTTTATATTCATTTTGTTTTTTTCATGTTTATACTTTGTAGGACTTTGAGCAAAATAAATGATGCTTTAAATTCCATTAGCCTTGATAACATTAACCTAACTTTATATTTAAAATATTTGTGTTAAAACATTTTACTTTTATAATATTTTGATATTTTGTTTAAGTTGAATTGCTTTTATAAAGCTAAAGATCTATTTAATCTTGACTATTTTGAAATATTTTAAATTTTAAAATTATATTTGTTTGGCATTGTGTTTGGATTGCATAATTTATAATTAATTTATCTTAAATTTGAATTATGTTTGTTTAATATATATATATATATATATATGAACAGTACAACCCCGAAACGGCACGCCGAAACACTTCGAAACTGAAACATTTTATTCCAATTGAAAAATGAAACACCTATCGAAACGAAATTGACAACCTTGGTTGAGAGAACAAAAGAGAGAGTGTGTTTTATTTTATTTTCCCCTTTCTCTGGGGTGAAGTAATGTAGACGGAGTAGCAGTAGTGTATTGGATGGACCGATTGGGCTGAAAAATCAACATGAACATAATTTCTATTCTTTTCTTTCTTCGATAATTAATTTGAAGATGGGAATGATTTTTTTTTATACTTGAATTATCATCAATTAAAACCGTTGTATAGTATTTTTGTGCTTACTTAATATGTTACTTGTCCATAAAAAGTTCATTAAAAACTTAAATGTATATCTTAACATTTCAGCTCGAATCTTTTTCATTAAACAAACACATATATTGAAAATGTTTAGACTTGAATGGTAGCTTTAAGAACTAGACAACAAACTGTCTGCAGTTTATATTTGATTTGACGAATGTTTTTTCTAAAATTAATAACATAGATCCGCCACATTTATTAAACTCAAATGCTTCACAAGTTTATATATCACAACTCTAATTTTGATAGCAAACTCATCATATAAACTGAAAACAAAAGGTAAAATAGTTCTCATAGTTCATATAAACTGAAAACAAAAGGTAAAATAGTTCTCATAGTTCTTGAAATTCGAAAGTTTCTGTTCCTTTGCAACAAAAAAAAAAAACTTAGCCTTGAATGCTTATTAAAAAAACAAATCCAAACAAAAGATGAATACATGATTTCAGGTTAATGAGGGAAGGGTGAGTTTTTCTTCTTTTTTTGGTCATCTTCCCTTCCTTTCTCTCTTTCTTTTTATATGATAGGAAACCATAATCCCTCTTTCCTACAAAATAGTCTTTTTCTAAGTAGAAAATTTACATTTAAATAGTGTAATAATTATTTTTCTAAAAAAAAGAAATAGTCTTATATAAAATCTTCAAACTTTGATTCTGGAATTAGAGGAGTTAAATTGCCCAAATAAGGACTTGGATGTCGATTTGGATGCTTTGGAAAGTAAATTGGACTTGTTTCTTCACAAAACCTGTCTGTTGGTAGAATTTATATGTCATATCAGAAAAATCATATCTCTCTTATATGAGCTATATTTCTAATGAAATTTGGTAGGCTGATATGTCTTCGAGTCTGGAATCCAAGAAAATTAAGTTTGCATCAAATGGACTTCTCTAACATAAGATATTCAAGTCAAAGTGGCAAAAGGTCAACACTGGTAGAATGCAAGATTTGTCTTTGAAGGCTATGATTTCCATGCTCTTTCTTGTTTTATTTTTATTTTCCATATATGTATAGAAAGGTATGGATGTTAGCTTTCTAATTCCACTAGAATAACTTGATTTCGACCTCTAGAGCTCATGTTCTACACAAAACATCGATCGGATGTCAAATCTAATAATTATCTTCAATTTACTTCTTTTTGAATCTTACTTCCAAAAGTGCCTTCAAAATATAAAACAAAGAATATCAAGGCATTATATATATAAACATAGGCAAAATACTAAGCAAATATGGGTAAAACCATCAAATAATATGGGTGCATCAAATACCTCCATACTTAGCTCTTGCTCGTCCTCGAGAAAAAAGAGATAAAATCAAACTTAAGTGAAATAAATAAAATAACTAGGATTAATCTCCCATCAATGTTCAAGAATATATACATTATAAACAAGAATACAATCAAGAAGGATAAAAGAACATAAATTTTCATGAATTTATTTACATGTGAACTTCAAAACTCAATTAACTGTTGGGATTTAAATGAAATCTATGTCATGCCAAAGTAATAGGTCCTCTTATTGATATACACTCCAACACTCACATGTTTAGGGCTTATGTTTTAAATCTCTCAAATTCAATAAATAAATATGTTCTACCATAAGCTTGCTCTTCAATCTCATCTCCATTACTAAAATATTACAAGCAATGCATGAATCAAAAAGTCTTATTTTTTTGTTGAAATGGGGCTAAGGTTAAGGTGAGGTAAAAGAAAGAAAAAGAAAAGGCTAAAACCAAATGAAGTAGAGCATTCGAAAAAAAAATGATTTTTGAAACAAAATATCCCATCAAAGCACACCAATTTTCCATCTTTAAGCACAAATACTTAACTTCTTTCTATTTTAAGCTCCATCAACATAAAATTTTAAGAGCACAATGGAACACTTTTCTTCTTCTTTTTTCTTTCACCTTTAGCAACTTTGCTCATTCTTTTCATCAAGTATCATTTTTTTCTTTTCACATAATTTCCAACCATAATCCCATGAGATATTAACAAGTATATGCTATACTAATCCTTGGTCAGAGGAAAAGGAAAACATATAAAAGTTAAGGCTTACACTTGGGTAATGCAAAGAAAAGATAAACAAGCTGAAAAGGAGCTCACTAGAATAATATACTTTAGGTTGGCTTTTTAGCTCAAGTGGTTAAAATTCCTAATGCCTTTATCATCTTCATGTACACATGTAATGTGAATGTAATCTCAACAAGATATGAAGCAAGTTTTAAAGATACATATAATTAAAAGAATGCACAATCAAGGAATATAATGTTGAAGGCTCAAAAAGCTTACACTGGTACAACAATATAAAGTCAACATGACATATTTTCAAAGTCAATTCCTAAACTAATTAAACTTTAAAATTTACATGCATACTCATTCATTCAATTTATATTTTCATCTATCTCAACTAATTCTCATATATAATACTCATATTCTCATAAACCAATGAGAGTTTAAAAGATAAAACTTAAACTTTCTTTTTTTTATATAAACAACAAAGAAAACCAAAATTCTATCAATACTCTCACACTTAAAAAACAACTGACACGATTAAAATATTGATGTCTTATCCCAAGTGCAGGAGTGTCGAAGTAATAAATAACCTGACAAGACCGGGGTTGAACCATAAGGAGGTCAACTATATAAAATTATAAATAATAAATGAAAAAGGCGTTGAAGAGAATTTTTGAGATGTGATATTGATGTAAGGATTAGACAAGGATAAAACAAATGTCAAGGTTAGAGGATCCACTAATGATATTTCAACTAAATATGATATAAATTCTTTTTATTACTTAACAGGAAACCACGCACAAAGGAGGTTCCAATTGGATTATAACTTATTAGCATGATCATATTAATTATCTTATTTGAGTAATGTCAATACCTGCAAATATTGTCAGGTATTCATGATGATAACTTATGTCAACAACAAATCAAGTTTCTTTCATAACATAGGTGTCGGTTATACCATACAGTTGGTTATGAAATGATCAAGTATTTGTTGTACCAAGAGTTGCACAACACAAATCTAGATTAACCATTTAACAAGCAAGGTATAAAGGGTAAGTAGGAAATAATTATAAACATGTCAATATCAAATATTAAAGTCCATTAGTGTAACTTTTTCACATTGACAAAATAAATTTAGCTAAATATAATGAAGAAGAGAAACATAAATAAACAAAATAAAAACATAATAATGATATACATTAACTAAGTAAAGTAAAGGAAATGAAAAACATAAACAAGATATTAATATAACATGAAATAAAACTTGAACATTACAAAATACAAAGAAAAAGAGCAAGAGTAAGATCTTATCACAGCGACTATAGATTGTTTAGGTACAACTTGGGTAAGACTTACCCATTTGCCGTCAGAAATATGATAAATGATTCCATTATCTAGAAGCTTAATGACTTCATTCTTACTACTTCTTTCATATTAGGATTAGGCCTTCATTACATTTCTCTAGAGGGTTTAGCATTTTCCTCTAAATAAATTTTGTGTGTGCAAATCAAAGGACTAATTCCTTTTATGTCAGCTATGGTCCATCCTAATGCATTTTTATGCATTTTAGAGTCTGTAATAACTTACTTTCTTGATGAGCATTAAGTTTAGAAGAAATTATTACCGGAAAAGTTTTATTTTCTCCCAAAAATGAGTATTTGAGATTAAATTGTAATGACTTCAAATTAGGTTTTGGTGGTTGAACACTTGAAGGTATGGACTCAATTGATCGTGGTGGCAATTCCTCAATTTTTGGTCTCCAACTACTTGCCTTTGATTCTTCCTGAAAATAAACCATTTGCAAATCTTCAGATTCATTAAACTGAGTTTCATTGGAAGTAGTTTCAAATTGATCATAAACTAATTTTTCAATCAAGTCTACTTCTTATAAATCATTATCATTTCCAGGTTGCTTGCAAATGTTATTGATCGTGGTGGCAATTCCTCAATTTTTGGTCTCCAACTACTTGCCTTTGATTCTTCCTGAAAATAAACCATTTGTAAATCTTCAGATTCATTAAACTCAGTTTCATTGGAAGTAGTTTCAAATTGATCATAAACTAAATTTTTAATCAAGTCTACTTCTTATAAATCATTATCATTTCTAGGTTGCTTGCAAATGTTAAAAACATTCATTTCCAATGTCATGTTTCCAAAAGATAACTTCATCAGTCCATTCCTACAATTAATCAATACATTAGAAGTTGCAAGAAATAGACGTCCTAAAATAACTGGAATTGAATTAGATGTTTCAACAGGTTGTGTATCCAAAACAATAAAATCCACAGGAAATGAATTTATCAACTTGTACTAACACATCTTCAACTATTCCTCTAGACACTTTTACAGATCTATCAGCAAGTAAAAGAGTTACAGAAGTTGGTTTTAACTCACCTAGATTGAGACTTTAAAAAACTGAATATAGAAGTAAATTTACACTAGCTCCAAGATCATGCAAAGCTTTTTCAATTTTATGTTCTCCAATAAAACATGAAATTGTAGGACAACCAGGGTCTTTATATTTCAAAGCATTATTGTTTTGATGAATGACACTTACCTGTTCGGCTAAAAAAGCTTTCTTTTTCATATTCAGTTTTCTCTTCATAATGCACAAGTCTTTTAAAAATTTAGCATAAGAAGGTACATGTTTAATAGCATCCAACAATGGTATATTGATCCTTACTTGTTTGAAAGTTTGAAAGATTTCATAATTGTGATTGACTTTCCTTTATTTGGTCATAACATAAGGAAATGGAAGTACTAGTGGGGAATTAGTCTTTTCTTTGCAATGTTCAAGTTCAACCCTTTCCTTACCCTCAATGATTAACTCATCATTTTTCTCACAAGGTTCAAGAATATGTTTTTCAATAACCTTACCACTGCGGAGAGTAATGACTGATTTGACTTGATCCATGTGTTGGCTTCTAGAGCTACTCGCACTTAAATTGTATTGCCCTTTGGGATTTTGAAGTGGTTGAGATAAAAACTTACCTTTCTCTAGACAACTGAGAGCAGATGTGAACTTTGCAAGAGTATCTTTCAAATCTGCCATAGTTTGAGCATTTTTAGTGTTGCTTCTCTCTTGCTTTTCAATGAATGCATGCAGTGTTTCCTCAAGATTTTTTTTAGGAGGGGGAGCATAAGGAGGTGCCTATCCATAAGAATTTTAAAAATTATGGTGTGCTTGAAATGGTTGTGAAGTTTGTGCATTATTTTTATCACTCTTCCAACTGAAATTTGGATGATTTCTCCAACTAGGGTTATACGTTTGTGAGTATAGATTCTGATTTGGCCTTTGAAAACTGTTTAAAGCATTGGCTTGCTTATGAAGACATTCCTTAAAAGAATGCAAAGTTGGACAATCATTGGTTAAGTGTTTATTAGTTTCACAGATTTGACATACAATTTCTTGAATAGATTTTAATTGACCACTCCTTTTCAATTCTAGTGCCTCGACTTTTCTAGCTAAAGATGCAAATTTGGCTTGGAAGTCATGATCTTCCCTAAGGTTATACATACCTCCACTAGATGTATGAGGTTGAGTTTTACCCAGTGCCTCATAAGTACCTGTAGTGTCCCAATTCTAAGCATTTTTAGCTAACAAGTCTATGTATTTCATTGCTTCATCAGGGTCTTTATTTTCAAAAGTTTCATTGCATATCAATTCCACCATTTGCCTATCTTTAGGTGTTAACCCTTTATAAAAATGTGAAACCAATCTCCATGTTTCAAAACCATGATGAGGACAAGTATTAATCAAGTCTTTATATATATCCCAACACTGATAAAATGTTTCTCCTGACTTTTGAGTGAATGTTGTGATTTGTCTTTTGAAAGAGTTTGTTCTATGAGAAGGGAAAAACTTCTTTAAAAACTGTTATTGCATTTCATCCTAAGCACGAATGGATCCTGACCTAAGATTTTGTAGCCATGTTTTAGCTTTATCTTTTAAAGAAAAAGGAAAAAGCTTTAATATGATGGTGTTCATGCTATAATTGAAGTCATTACAAGTGTTACAAACTTCTTCAAATTCTCTCAAATGCAAGTATGGATTTTCTATATCTAAGCCATGAAAAGTAGGTAAAAGTTGAATAATACTTGGTTTAAAATTGAAGTGAGATGCATCAGTAGGGGAAATTATACATGATGGTGCACTTGTTCTTGTAGGATTCATGTGGTCTCTAAGTGTTCTAACATGATTATTCTCATCATGAAGCGACTGGTTATATTTTTCAACCATATTTTCTGAAGAGGATGAAGATTTCCTACAAAGTCTACCACTTAATGTGTATGACCAAACTCTCATACAAGTGCAAAAAGGAAAGAAAAAGAAAAAGAAGAAACAAAAATTAGAAAAACAATGAAAGTTAAAAGAAAAATAAAATAAAATATATAATTTGACACAATTAAAAGATTGATGTTGTATTCCAAGTGTAGGAGTGTCGAAGTAATAAATAACCCGGTAAGACTGTGATCGAACCATATGGAGGTCAACTATATAAAATTACAAATAATAAATAAAAAGGTGTTGAAGAGAACTTTTGAGATGTGATATTGATGTAAGGATTAAACAAAGATAAAACAAATATCAAGGTTAGAGGATTCACTAATGGTATTTCAAATAAGTATAATATAAATTCTTTTTATTACTTAACAGGAATCCACACACAAAGGAGGTTCCAATCGGATTATAACTTATTAACATGATCGTATTAATTATCTTATTTGAGTAATGTCAATACTTTTAAATATTGTCAGGTATTCATGATGATAACTTATGTCAACAATAAATCAAGTTCCTTTCATAACACATGTGTCGGTTATACCATACAGTTGGTTATGAAATGATCAAGTATTCATTGTACCAAGGTGATTAGTACTTAAAAGTGCATTTTTATCATTTTATCAAGGTTTTATATCATCATTTTGCACTTGAAGTATCAATAACTCCTTAACTAAAGCATGTTTTATAATAACAAGTCTGATACCATAAGATAACTTTAATTTATGATAAATGTTTATCTTAAATGCAGGCCTATCACATAAATGAAAGGATTGATTGATGAGTTTAAATACGGAAATTGAAGGGATAAAGAGAGGGCCAAATTTAGAAAAGAGATGCTGATTCAGTCCAAACTGGAACACTCTGTCATTGGGTCATATCTGGAACTGTAGATCTTGGATTTAGGTCTGTCTTATATGGATGGAAATCTAAGACATAGGCCTAAAATTTTCATAAGGATTCCAAGATTTAAAAAAGTTGTTTTCAAGTCCAAATTATAGCAACAACGGAGAAGTTCAAATATGTCCTGCAGCCCAGACATTGTTTAGTGTTCAGCCTATATCTCGAGTTTTAGAAGTCCAAATGACTCAACCTTTTTTTCTTGGAAAGCTGAGACAATTTTCTAGAACTTTCATGATTTAAGTCAGTTCAAATTATGACGTTATCAATGATATTTTTGGCAGACAAAAAGATAAGGATTGTTACCAAGTCAAGATGTAGCCACTCATTCAATAATTAGTCAACAAATCAATAGTTCTGAATTTTGGCCTATAAAAGGAGGCATTTGTCATGTATTTAGGCATCTTGGTTTTCATATCAAGATCATGCTCTTGCTCTCTCTTTATATTTTGCAATGCTTAAGTTTTGCTTATATTAATCTCTTGCTTATGCTTTTTATTTCCTTTCCTTGTTTATTTATCTTTATCTCTTTCATTATATTTAGCTAAGTTTATCATGTCAAGGTGAAAAGGTTACACTAATGGTGTAAGAATAAGTATAATATAAACTCAACATGGACCTTAATGTTTGATACTAACATGTTTTATATTTTTTTATCTTGTTCACTTTTAATACTTTGCTTGTTAAATGGTTAATCTAGATTTATGTTGTATAACCCTTGGTACAACAAATACTTGACACTTTTATAGCCCAACCGTATGGTATAACCGACACCTGTGTTATGAAAGGAACTTGATTTGTTGTTAACATAAGTTATAATCATGAATGCCTGACAACATTTACAAGTATTAGCATTCTTCGAATAAGATAACTAATGTAATCATGTTAACAATTTATAATCCGATTGGAACCTTCTTTGTGTGTGGTTTCCAGTTAAGTAATAAAAAGAGTTTTTACTATACTTGTTTGAAATATCATTAGTGGATCCTCTAACATTGACAATTATTTTATCCTTGTTTAATCCTTACATCAATATCACATCTCAAAGTTCTCTTTAACTTATTATTATTGTTGTTGTTGTTGTTGTTGTTGTTGTTAATTATAATTTATATAGTTAACCTCCCCATGGTTCGACCCCGGTCTTGCCAGGTTATTTATTACTTAGGAGAAGACATCAATCTTTTGGTCGTGTCACAAGGGTTGTACAACACAAATCTAGATTAACCATTTAACAAGCAGTGTATTAAGAGTGAGTAAGATAACAATTATAAACATGTTAATATCAAACATTAAAATCCATGCTAAGTTTATATTATACTTAATCTTACACCATTAGTGTAACCTTTTCACCTTGACAAAATAAACTTAGCTAAACATAATAAAGAAGAAAAACATAAATAAACAAAATAAAAACATAATAATGATATACATTAACTAAGTAAAGTAAAGAAAATGAAAAACATAAATAAGAGATTAATATAACATGAAATAAAACTTGAACATTACAAAATACAAAGAAAGAGAGCAAGAGTAAGATCTTGATCTGAAAACCAAGATGTCTAAATGTATGACAAATACCTTCTTTGATAGGCTAAAATTCAGAACTATTGATTTGATGACTAATTATTGAGTGGGTGACCACCTCTTGACTTGGTGACAACTATTATCTTCTTGTCTAAACCAAACTTCATTTCTAACATCCAAATGTGAACAAATAGCCTTCATGAAAGTTATGGGAATTTGTCTCAGCTTTCTAACAAAACAAGAATGAGCTCATTTGGACTTCTAGAACTCGATATATAGGAAAAACACCGAACAGTATCTGGGTTGCAGGACAGATTCCGACTTCTCTTTTTTTGCTACAATTTGAACTTAAAAATAGCCCTTTTGAATCTTGAACTCCTTTTTAAAGTTTTAGGCATATGTCTTAGCTTTCCATCCATATAATCCAGACCTAAATCCAAGTTCTACAGCTCCAGTTATGATCCAATAACCGAATGATGTTCCAGTTTGAATTGAATCAACATCTCTTTTTTAAGTTTAGCCCTCTCTTTGTCTTTTCACTTTTAATAGTTAAACACATCAATCAATCCTTTAAATTGTGAGATATGCCTACATTCAAAATGAACACTTACCATAAATTAAAGATATCTTATGTTATCGAACTTGCTATTATAAAACATGCTCAAGTTAGGGAATTTAATGATACTTTAAGTGCATTATGATGATATAAAACCTTGATAAAAATACATTTTTAAGTACTAATCAACAACATTGTCCTCAATGTCAAAATAAAAGAAAAGGAATATAAGAGAATGACAAAAATAAAATAAAATACGAAAAATAAAAGATAAGGAAAAAAGAAAGCAAATCTGATTTGTTTTTATTAGGTTGCCTCCAGTAAGCACTTTTATTTTATTTCATTAGCTCGACACATTGTATGCTTATGCTTCATAGATTGGTTCAGTTAACTCTACAAAAGTAATGAGTTATGTCGTCCAACCTTTATAGAAAATTTTTAATCGATGCCCATTGACCTTGAATACTTTGTTTGTTTCTAAACTTGTAATTTTAACTGTACCATAAGGAAAAACATTAGAAATAACAAAGGGTCCAATCCAACAAGAGCGCAACTTTCTAGAAAAATGTTTCAAACGTGAATGATAAAAAAGAACTTTGTCTCCAACATGAAACTCCTTTAGTGTAATCATTCGGTCATGAAGACTCTTGGTCTTTTCTTTGTAAATCCTTGTATTTTCATAAGCATCATTTTGTATATTTTCTAACTTTTATAATTACAACTTCCTTGCAATCCTAACAGCATCATAATCCATGTTACATAATTTAATAACCAAAAAAATTTTGTGTTCAAACTCCACCGGTAGATGACATGCTTTTCTATAAATCATCCTATAAGGTGTCATTCCTATAGGTGATTTGTAAGCAGTCCAATAAGCCCAAAATGCATCACCAAGTCGCAGACTCCAATCTCGCTGGTTAGGTTGCATTGTCTTCTCCAAAATGGAATTGATTTCTCGATTTGAAATTTCAACTTGGTCATTCATTTGAGGATGGTAGGCTATGAAAGTTCGATGAGTCACATAGTATTTGTATAGTAATGCTTCCATTGAACGATTGCAAAAATGAGTGTCACGATCGTTAATGATAGCTTTGGGGATTCCAAACCTGTCAAATATATGAGTTCTAACAAAATCTAAATCAACATTAACATCATTAGTTCGTGTGGCTTTCACCTCAATCTATTTGGACACATAATCACGGCAAGAAAGATATAAAGATTACCAAAAAAAAAGAAAATGAACCTATAAAATAAATACCCCAAACATTAAAAATTTCACTTATAAGAATATTCGTTAAAGGTATTCGGTTTTTATAAGTGATATTACTAATTCTTTGGCATTTTTACATGATTTGCAAAAGTGATATGCATCCTTAAAAATAGAAGGCCAATAGAGACCACTTTCAAGAACCTTGTAGGTTGTTCTTTTTGCTTCAAAATGCCCACCATAACAATGAGAATGATAAAAAAAATGAGAATGAAATGAAATTCATCTTGTGGTACACATTTTCTGACTACTTGATTCTTATAAAATTTCCACAGATAAGGAGTTTAGCATCAGCTCGTAACATGTTTTTTTAGGATTTAGGCAAACCTGGAGGGAATTCTTTGGTGACTAAATAGCTCACCAAATTAGCATACCATGGTCTTGTAAAGAAATGTAACACATACAACTGCTCATCAAGGAATATCTCTTTTATTGTTTTGGTTTGTGTATCCTTGGTCCATAGTTGGCTCAAATGATCAGCTACATGGTTTTCAACACCTTTTTTTTGTCTTTGATCTCAAGATCAAATTCTTGTAAAAGCAAGATCCACCTAATTAATATTGGTATGGACTTCTTTTTCTTCAAAAGATACCTCAAAGCTGTATAGTCAGTAAAAACAACAACTTTTGTACCAAGTAAATATGACCTGAATTTTTCTAGAGCAAACACCATTGCAAAAGGTTCCTTTTCAGTTGTATGGTAATTGCATTGTGCTTCGTCTAACATGTAGGGAACTTACGCGATAACATGCACATTCTTCATTATTCTTTGCCCAAGTACAACTCCTACCGCGTAGTCACTCGCATCGCACATTATCTTAAAAGGTTCATCCTAATTTGGTGGTTGCATGATAGGGGCAGATGTGACATGCCTCTTAAACTCATTATGGGCATCTTTACATGTTTGATCAAACATTAAATCCACTTCTTTGGCTAATAATTTGCACAAGGGTGCTGTAATCTTCAAGAAATCTTTAATAAAGCATCGATAGAAACCTGCACGACCAAGAAATGAATGAACCTCCCTCACGCATGAGGGGTAAGGCAATAATGAAATAACATCTACTTTAGCTTTATCAACTTCTAATCCATGCAAAGACACAACATGCTCAAGAAGTATTCCTTGTATTCCTTGTTCTACCGTAAAATAACACTTTTTATAGTTCAAGACAAGGTTAGTTTCAATGCATCTTTTCAAGACTAAAGATAAAATTTCTAAACACTTATCAAAAGAATCATCATACACCGTGAAAATCATCTATGAAAACCTTAATTATTCTAGTCAGAAAAAATACTCATCATGCATTTTGGAAAAGTTGTGGGTGCATTATAGAGACAAAATGGCATTCTTCTATATGCATATGTACCAAATAGACATGAAAATATAGTCTTTTCTTGATCTTTAGGATTAATAACAATCTGATTATATCCACTATATCCATCAAGAAAGCAATAAAAAGACTTACTTGCTAGGTGTTCAAGTATTTGGTCTATGAATGGTAATGGGAAGTATCTTTACGTATAGAAAGATTAAGCTTTCTAGAATTAACATCCATTCTTCAACCACTCGAGATGCGAGTAAGAATGAGTTCATCATTTTTGTTTTTTACCAACATGATTCCAATCTTTTTGGGCACCATATGGATTGGTGCCACCCATTTACTATATGTGATGAGGTAAATAACTCATGCATCTAATAGTTTTAAAATTTTAACTTTCACTACCTCAATCATAGGTGGATTCAACCTCCTTTGCATTTTCCTTGTTGGTTTCGCATTGTCCTCCAATAGTATATGATGCATACACATCAAGGGACTAATGCCCTTGATGTTGGTTAAAGTCCAACTAATAGCTATTTTATGATCACACAACAATTTCACAGGTTTTTCCTTTTGCGCACTTGTTAAACCTTTTGCTATGATATCGAGTGTATTGTTGTCGCCAATGAATACATACTTCAAATTATCAAGCAAAGGTTTCAATTCTAACTCGGGTACCTATAAAATAGATAATAGTGAAAGCTTCTAATGTGAAAGTACTAAATAACAGAAGACATTACCATAGGGGGCGGTTTGTAAAGCTTGCAAAGCCAAGGCTGATTCTTGCACATTTTAAGGAACATATATGTTCCTCTTCATCTCTTCTATCTCGGTAAAATCACAGTCATAGCTCAAGACGACACATAATTCGTCCTCGTAATCAAAATAAAAAATATGTTGCACACAGTTATCAACTTGGTCATAACATGTGATAGACAAAGTATATTTCATTGCATCATGAAAATTAAATTCAATTTTTTCATCTCCTAATTCCATAGATAAAGTATCCTTACCACAATCGATTTAGTATTGGTAATTTTCAAGAATGGTCTTCTAAAAAATATAAGAGTGTTGTTGTTTAAGGAATCACGTTCCACATCAAGAATATAAAAGTCGCATGGAATAACTAAACTATCAATTTTGACTAAGACATCTTCTATCACACCACGTGGATAAACAAAACTACGATCTGCAAGTTGTATTACAATACTAGTTTTAATCAAAGGCTCAAGACTAAGAAAATCATAAACATGTTTAAGCATAACACTAATAGATGCACCCAAATCACATAAAGCCCTTTTAAATCTAGCATTACCAATAACACATGGGATAGTAAACGCACTTGGGTCCTTTTGCTTCAAAGGCAGATTCTTTTGAACAATAACAGATACATCTTCACCTATACTTACCGTTTCATGGCCTTTTAGCTTGTAAGCTCTCTTTGTGGTATACAACTCCTTCAAGAATTTGGCATATTTGGGAATTTACTTAATAACATCAATCAAAGGAATGTTAAGTTCTACTTTCTTGAAAACCTCTAAAATTTCTTTTTCTTTGTCCTCTTTCTTAAACCTAGAAGAACTCAAAAGAAAGAAGGGGATTTTTTAAAAACTGGAATTCATTGAGTTAGGACTTACCTTTGGAGTATTGGTCGTTGTTTCAGTTTATAGAGGAGTAGAGTGTTTCTTTTTTATGCTCAGTTTGGTTTCTATCTCCTCTTCTTCCTCCATCTTAATTTGTTTCGACCTTTACTCTTTAAGTTCTTTCCCACGTCGCAGCATGATCACAATAACATTCTCTTTTGGATTCAATGTTTGGGAGGGCAATTTTCCATTAATTTGTGCTTCTAATTTCCCTACACTTGAAGCTATTTGCCCCATTTTCTTCTTTAAGTTGTGAATAATTGACCTTATTTCCTATTGAAAAGACATGATATTTTGTTGCAAAGTCATTGTGTTAGAAGCTAAAGTTTTCATCATTTCACGAAGATCATCACTCGATGACCCAATAACATTGGAGTTTGTAAATACAGGGAGCTGTCTCACTTGATAATTCAGTTGGGGTTGAAATCCATATGGGTGGAAGTGTCGGCCTTGATTGCCTTGTTGAGCTAGGTTCCCATAGCGTAAGTTTGGATGATCTCTCCGTCTGGGATTGTATATGTTCTAAAAAGGGATCATATTTACACTGGGGTTGTCCATTGAATGCTCCATCAATTACATTAGTTTGTTCAATGTAATCTTCTTCATTGTTGGGCACATATCCAAAGCATGGCCTTGTAATGAGCACATGCTACAAACTTTCATCTATTGTACATTTCTACAAGCCAAATAACGCACAAGAGAAGTAAGACCATTAACTTTATTCTCAAGGTTAGCAATACTTACCTCATTTACTTGTTTGCTTAGGAAGTCTCCACGCATGCCAAATTGTTTCGATTTGGCTGCCATATTTGAGATCAATTAGTGTGCAACCTCGGGTGTTTTATCTACCAATTCCACTCCATTTGCCACATCAATGATACTGCAGTCAGTAGGCATTAGTCCTTCATAGAAGTATTGAATGAGCAACTGATTGAGTATTTGATGATGAGGGCATTGAATACGCAGTTGTTCAAATCTTTCACAATACTCAGAGAGTGTCGCCCCATGAGATTGTCGAATCTCACATATTCCTTTCCTTATATTGGCAACTTGAGAGGTTGGGAAATACTTTTCTAGAAAAATCTTCTTCATTCCAATCCAAGTTCCAATGGAACCGGGAAGAATAAAGAAAAGTCATGCTTTTGCTGCCCGTTTTAAAAAGATTCAACTTAACCTATTCTTCATCAACTCCATGCGATTTCATGCCAACGCAAACCATATGGAACTCCTTAAGATGATTATGAGGATCTTATCCAACAAGTCCATTAAATATTGACATTAAGTGTATAAAACCGGACTTGAGCTCGAAGTTGGCATTATTGTCGATGTTTATGCATAATGGGTGATTCTCCATGTTGGGAGCAGCGAGCTCCTTAAGTGTCTGTTGTCGTGCAACAACCATGATGTTAATGCGGGATTCATTTCGTAACCTGCGTAAAGTGTTTTTTATTTCAAGATCTACCAGCACTTGTCTCTGATTAGTAAATCGGGTTATAGATATAAATAGTCAAGACAACTCAAAAAGAAATCAACCACACGAGAGATTTAAAGTAGTAAAGATGAATGAAATCCAACGCTAAAACACAAAAACTATCTATAAACCCTAAAAAATAGCGGAATTTGGCCTCAATTGGGTAGGGCTAATGGCCTAAAAGTACTAGTCTTGTTCAGAACATCGTTTTCATTCAGGAAATAAAATGTCGAGGCCTAATTCCACCAAAAATTTTGTTTTAAACAATACCCGAACAGAACAGTAACTTTTTTTCTGTTTTTTGTTTCTTTTTTTTTCTTTTCTTTTAACAAAATAAATAACAATCACAGCACAAGAATCAACAAAAATCACTCCCCCGGCAACGACGCCAAAATTATTGCGATGTCGCGGTCACACAAATTAATTACCCTCACTTAAATAAACGAAATAGTATAGAGCAAGTAAAGGATCAATCCCACAAGGAAGGTTTAGTTTAGATTTTTATGCTAGATGATATGTAATTGGGAAGAGTTTTGAGGTTATCTAGGCTATAGCAGAATAACACAATCAAACTAAATTAAATAAATCAGAAAATTATCAAGAGAACAAACTTTAGTTTCAAGAAGACGTCTACATATAGAAATCAAAACTGATCATTAAAACAAAACATCAATTTATATTCTAAATAATTATCTTTTCTTAACATTAATTAGTTAATAGATCCACGATGTAACTAACCCTAACCATTAAACAACCACAGTGTCCGCACTAGTAATTTAATTCAATGGTAGCCCAATAACTAGACAACATAATTGTCTGTAGTCTATATTTGATTTAATCGAATGTTTTCCCTAAGATTAATAACATAGATTCATCACAATTATTAAACTCAATTGCTTTACAAGTTTGTATATCACAACTTTGGTTTTGATAGAAAACTTAACAATAAATTGATTAAAATAAGAGCTTAGAGTCTGCTCTAGCTATCAAACTAAACAATCATAGGAAATAAGCATAAGAAAACAAACATATTCATCATATAAACTAAAAAAAAATATGAAATAGATCTCATAGTTCTTCAAATCAAAAAGTTTTTGTGTCCTTGTAACCAAGAAAAAGAACTTAGCCTTGCATGTTTATTGAAAAACTAATCCAAAGGAAAGATAAATACATGATTTCGGGTCTAGGAGGGAAGGGTGAGTTTTTCTTCTCTTTCTGGTTGCCTTCCCTTCCGTTCTCTCTTTCTTTTTATTTGATAGGAAACCCTAATCCCTCTTTCCTACAAAATAATTCTTTTCTAAACAGACAATTTACATTTAAGTAGTGCAACAACTATTTTTCTAAAAAAAGAGAAATAGTCTTACATAAAATCTTCAAGCTTTGATTCTAGACTTAGAGGAGTTAAATTGTCTAAATAAAGACTTGGGGGTCAGTTTGGATGCTTTGAGAAGTAAATTGGACTTGTTTTTTCACAAAACTTATCTGCTAGTAGAATTTATATGTCATCTTAGAAAAATCATATATCTCTCATATGAGCTCTTTTTCTGATGAAATTTGGTAAGCTGGTAGGTGTTTGAGTCAGGAATCTAACAAAAAGTTTGCATTAAGGCCCCGTTTGTTTGCAGGAAAGTAGTTTCTTTTTGGAAAGTGAATTCCGAGGAAAGTGAATTCCGGGAAAGTATTTTTCGATGTTTGGTAGTGTAATGAAAAATAAGTTGGAAAACACTTTCCAGTGTTTGGTTATGTCATGAAAAATGAGCTGGAAAATAACTTATTAATGTTTTATTTTTCTCAAGTTTATTAAAATAATGAGGAACAAATCTTACAAATTAAAAAGTTAAATGAGAATGAAATTGAAAAAAAATATAATTTCATAAATTATCTCAAATAAAATAAATAATAATCAAAATAATAGAAATCAGATCAAAAAATCAAAAAAATGAAAGGTAAAGAAATTAAAATAATAATAATTAACATTTCATAAATTATTTAAAATAAAATAAGTAACAATCAAAAGAATGAGGACCAAATTTGATAGATAAAAAATTTAAATAAAAAAATAATAAGAAAAAAGCAAATAGTAATTATAAAAATAAGGACCAAAATTAATATAAAAATTAAATTTTAAGAGATGGAATTGAAAAATAAATATTCAAAACAAATTATATATAGCAATCAAAAGTTTGAGGATCAAATTTGATATAATCAGCAAATAATAACATTTCTAAATTTTTCACAACTTCCGGAAAGTGTTTTCCATCCAAATTTTTCAGGAAAACACTTTCCTGAAAACCAAGCCAAATTTTTCTTTGACTGGAAAGTGTTTTCCGTTGACCAACTTTTCTAATGGCAAACAAACATAAGAAAGTTTGGAAAGTGGTTTCCGGAAATCACTTTCCGGAAAACAAACACAACCAAAAGAAAAAACACTTTCCTGGAAACCAAACCAATTTTTTTTTACTGGAAATTGTTTTCCGTTGACCAGAAAGTGTTTTTGTTGACTGGAAAGTATGTTTCGTTGACCGGAAAGTGTTTTCCGTTGACCAACTTTCCTAATGGCAAACAAACACAAGAAAGTTTGGAAAGTGGTTTCCCGGAAAGTGAATTACAAGAAACAAACATGGCCTAAATGGACTTCTTTAACTCAAGATATTCAAGTCAGAGTGTCAAAGATAAATACTGGCAGAATACAAGATTTGTCTTTAAAGGTTGTGATTTCCATGCTCTTTCTCTTTTTATTCTTCGTGTCATATATGTATAGAAAGATATGGATGTTAACTTTCTAATTCCACTAGAATCACTTGATTTCAACCTCTAGAGCTCAAGCTTTACACAAAACATCGATTGGTGGTCAAATCTGTCAATTATCTTCAATTTACTTCTTTTTTAATCTTACATCCAAAAGTATCTTCAAAACATAAAATAAAGAATATCAAGTCATTTTATATATAAAACATAGGCAAATATGGGTAAAACTATCAAATAATTATGGTTGCATTAATGGTTCAAATAATACTTCAAACAACATAAAACTATGTATAATATTCAGAATAATACAAGGAAACAATCAGCCTCTGAAACCATCCCTAGCTTGATTAATTTCCTTGTGTAGTTAGGTCTGACTTGGATAGAAATAATGTGTGCTTGCTGCCTCTTTTAGAGCTTTTTTCCATGCTTGAAACATGTTGTATTACATGTTTGATCTTCTTTCTTTATTTGGTCGAATTAATGTTCTTAAAAATAGAGAAAAGAGTTATTGAATTCTTCCCTTTTAAAAGCCTTCCATAATGTCCCTTTAAAGTAAGAAAATCCAACAAGAGAAAGGAAAGAAAACAACAAGGAAAGTCCTCCAAATCTAGCCAACTCTCGTTCTCCTTATAAGGAAAGGAATCATTGCTTTTAATGGACAAATAAATAGGGGAATCTACTCCCACATATTGTGGCCCTATGGTTTCCATGTTAGATATGAAATTGTTGTCCATTATGGAGACACAATAATCCCTCTCCAATTCAGCCTTGTAACCACCCATCATGAACCCAAACTTAGCTAGGATTTTTTAAAAATCCTTGTAGAAAAAGGATCTTAGCACCCTAATTAATCCTTGACACTTTTGGACCTCATATAGCCCAAGCCCATACACATTCACAAGATCCAAATCAGATCTAGCCGAAACCAACTCCTATATAATTGTGCTGAACTCATTTGCACCAACAAACCCAATCTAGCTGAATGCATCCCAAGGTGAAAACCTAACATAGCTGAATGGAATACAAGCTAAAATACAAGGAAAAAACCCCACTTGGCTGAATGGTTTTCCCCTCTAATCCAAGCTCTCAACTAAATCCCTATCATAAGTAACTTAATGTCGAACGATGGGCCAAATCATATCACAAAGCCTGGTTCATATCTCAGCTCACGATAACATGTGAGTTGATTTTCCATTTGCTTAGAAAAAAAACATCCTAGGATATTAGACAGTGATTGCTAAGAAGCATTTGACAAGATCCAAAGGTATTTGCAAAACCCATCATTAATATTCCCTTCTATACTATAAAGACCCTTAATCTTATATTTAATAGTGACAAAAAAAACTTTAGGATTCATTTTGGGCCAACATGATGAGTATAAGAGGAAAGAACAAGCTATTTACTACTTATATTTAATAGTGACAGAAACAACTTTGGGATGCATTTTAGGCCAACATGATGAGTTGGGGAGGAAAGAACAAGCTATTTACTACTTATATTTAATAGTGACAGAAACAACTTTGGGATGCATTTTAGGCCAACATGATGAGTTGGGGAGGAAAGAACAAGTTATTTACTACTTGAGCAAGAAGTTCAATGACTGTGAGTCCCGGTATACAACAATTGAAAGGCTATGTTACGCTCTAGTACAGAGCACAAAAAGGCTCAGACAATATATGTTATACTACACGACCTGGTTGATCTCAAAACTAGGTTCGTTCAAGTACATCTATGAAAATCCTTACCAGTCAAGTAGGATAGCATGGTGGCAAGTGTTGTTGATGGAATACAACGTTGTTTACATGACAAGAAAGGTTGTAAAAGAAAGTGTGGTTGTTGACCACCTAGCAGATCATGCTTTGGAAGATTACGAGGTGTTGAATTTTAGCCTTCCTGGTGAGGAAGTGCTAATAGCTATGGATAACGGTAAGATGAATGACTGGTGAACCATGTACTTTGATGCAATAGTGAATATACCAGGACAAGGGGCTGGAGTAGTGATAATTTCCCTAAAAAATAAGTAGTACCCTATTTTAGTCAGGTTGTGGTTTGGATACAACAATAACACAGCCAAGTATGAAGCTTACGTCATCGGTTTAGAAGCTGCTTGGAGCTAAAAATTAAAAGCTTGATGTTTAAGAGATTCACTGCTAATTATCTATCAGGTGAAAGGAGAATAGAAAATAAAAGGTGAGAAGTTGAAGTCATATAAGGGTTATCTCTTGAAGTTAGCTAATGAGTTCAAGGAGATGGAATTCACTCACATGAGCAAAGATAAGAATTGGTTTGCTGACAATTTGGCAACCCTAGCTTTGATAACACCGATCAATATTATGAGCAAGATCCAACCAATAAGCATCAAAATCAAAAATCTCCAAGCTCATTGTTGTTTATTAGAAGAGTAACTAGATGTAAAACCATGGTACAGTGACATCCAATGGCTTATCCAACAACGAAAATATCCTTTATGAGCCTTAAAGACGAATGAAAAGATTTTGAGGAGAATGGTCATGGATTATTACTTGGATGGAGATGTTCTATATAAGAGGATGTTTGATAGGACTTTACTTAAGTGTCTGAATGAAAAAGAGGTTATGCAAGCATTACAGGAAATCCATTAAGGAATTTGTGCCATTCATGCTAACAGGCATACGATGGCAAGGCAAATGCAAAGATCTGAGTACTTTTGATTAACCATGAAAAAGAATTGTCTAGACCATGTCAGAAAATGCCACAAGTTTCAGATACATGGAGATAAGATAAATACACCTCCAACATTGTTATTCAATATGATCTCGCCTTGGCCTTTTGATATATGGAGATTTAATGTTATATGACTAATAAATCTGAAGGCCATAAATGGGCATAGATTCATCTTGGTGGTCATTGACTACTTTACTAAATGGGTAGAGATCGGCTCTTACATGCATGTGACACAAAAGATAGTTAAGAGGTTCATTGAAAAAGATTTGATTTGTTGCTACAATGTGCCAGCAAAATTAGTAACTGACAACGCTTAAAATTTCAATGGAAAGCTAATTGTTGAGGTCTACATTAAATGGAAGATTAAGCATCTTAATTCTTCCCCCTAAAGCCCAAGATGAATGGTGTTGTTGAGGCAGACAATAAAGATCTCAAAAAAATCATCTAAAAAATGATGGTCACTTACAAATATTGAAATGGGATGCTTCTATACGCACTTAATGCATACTGCACCATAGTCAAAACTTCTACAGTGACGCCTTTAAAAGTTGAAATTCCATCATTAAGGTTCTAATGGATTTTGAACTAGAAGAGTCAGGGTAGGTAAAGTTGAAATTTAAGCAGTTGAATCTGATTAGTGAAAAGAAACTGGTAGCCATTTGTCATCACTAATTGTACCAAAAAAGAATGGCTAAGGTATATAACAAAAAGGTCATACCAAGAGTGTTTAAAGAAGGAGATCTGGTATTCAAGAAGATTTTGGAGAAGATCAGAGTAAATAGGCATTGAACTATGAAGGACTATACGTGGTAAAAAATAGCTTTTTTTTTCTGGAGAAGCTTTAATTTTAACCAAGATGGATGAGGATGATTTGCCTAGACCTATAAACTATGATATTGTAAAAAAGTATTTGCCTGATGTACTTTGACTATCAATCAATAGAAATTGAAGTTTGGCTAAAAATTCTTTGGCGTATTCTTCTTTTTTCTAAAAACTCTACATGATCTTATAAGCTTAAAAACTTTGTTTTCATGTTTTCACCAAGGTTTTTATGAAATCAAAGTTTTTACTATAAATGCAGAAGTTAAATTGGTGTTTATTATTAATAAGCGAGTTTTAGGAATTTCAAGTGATCTCGTAGTGAGGAGACCAAACACTTAAGAATATGAAAAACAAACCAAACATCACAAAATAACTTTGAAGTTGAGTTGTAGCCGAATGAATAATAATTCATAATCATAATGAGAAATCATTTTGCATGTTCATATTAATCACAATGAAGGAAAGAAAAGCTTATTGATCCTAAACGCATGTGTTTGAAATGAAAAAAAGGTCATCTTTGATAATCCTTTCACAAAACTCAAAAATATCTCTTGCAATCCCTATCGAACCTATTAGGTTTCTTGAGAATGAACCCTGACTAAGATCAAACCCTGACTAAGATCACACCCTACACTAGTGGCAAGTGCAAGGAATAGAAAAGCAATCTGACTATAAAAATATACAAAATGATCCTTAATGATCAAATATGCCCAAACAAAGCTGTGGCATGAAGAAATTCAAATAATTCAAATAGTTTAAGCATGTCATGCAAAATAGCAAATATGTTGATAATGCTAAAAAACAAATAAAGAAAACAAATACAAGAAGTCCAAGCTTGACACTAAGGACACGGCAAACCATTTTGCAATGTCATAATGAGGTCTAGGAATCCCTTAACCAAAAAAATAGTCTAGGAACAAGCATTAGTGATCCTTAGTCTCGAGATCTCTAAAACACTTTATGAGCCTACAAATACCCTTTTTTTCATAGTCAAGAGCAGAAGCCAATGTTTCATGCCCAATCAAGCCCTTTTTAAACAAAGGCATGCAATCTAGATTGGTAAGAAATGCTTTCTTATACTAAACAAGCTTTTCAAGAAACTTCGATTATGCTTCATTATTCATATAAGTAAAACGAACGCTTTGAAGACTTGTTCTTTCCTCTAAGACCCTCAAGTCAAAACTTGAACTCTTCTGACCAATAAAATATGAAACAGAAGGTCACTTTATATTTTCACCAATAAACAAAAAATTTCAACTCTCACAAAACCCCTTGTAAATGACCAAACCCTATTTCATATGGCATCATCCCTAAGAAAACTCAAAACAAACAAAATCGGATAAAATACTTGGAGGCATGATCAGGCTAGGGGCAACTTAAGAAACATAATAAGGTTGACTCCACAATTTCTCTTCTGGGAAAACAGAGAATGGGAAGCAAAGATGCTCAAATTCTCCAATAACTTTTGAGGAAAGCCATCATGGAACAAGTCATGTATCTTTGAGATAAGGGTCTTCAAATAATAGGATATGTTGATATCATCTGAACTCATTAAGATGAACATCTCTTTCTTAGAGGTCGAGTTCACGATTTAAGTAAGCAAAAGCAAAAAAGCCAGGAATGCTTTCTATGAGGATTAAAGATTTAAATGACAAAGTCCATGAAGAAAGGGGACCTATATTTCTTAGGTTAAAAAAAAAGCATGCATATTGATCACAACACATTGCATTTTGACCTTTGCAGGGAGTCCATGAAAAGAGCTTTGACGGACTCGAACTTCTCCAGCAAAAAGAAACTATCAAGATTCTGAGCACAATAGGGCTCTTGCTCTTTTGAAGTAGCAAGGTTTTTAAAGACATCTTTGAAACAGTCTGAGTGCACTTTTATGCCCTTATCCATTAGATGGTGCACTTTCAGACTCTATCTCTTTCCTTTTGAATGCGCCTTCTAGCCCTCGTCCATCAGATATTATGCTATCAGGCCCTATCTTTTTCCTTTCAAGTGCGTTTTCAAAACCTTATCCATCATATAGTGCTCTTTCAGACCCTATCTCTTTTTTTTCCTGAGTGTGCTTTTGAGCTCTCATTTCTAACACTTTTGGAAGGTTTGACCATTTCTTGACCTAGTAAAACTGCAATCTCTCTTTCTTTTTTTTCTTTATAAGGTTACTATCTAAGCCCCTTATGAGACTTTCTATCATGAGTATTGTAAAGAGGGGGCGACTGTCATAACCTAATTTTGAGTTTTCCCGAAAATTATCATTTTCTTTTGAAATGAAAAGCAAAACAAAAAATTGATTGAAAATAAAAAAAAAGATTGAAAACTTAGTAAGAGCAAGCTGAAAAGGGTTTCAAATACATGGAGGAACTAATCTAGAATTTTGGACAAAATTGAAAGCCCAATTGTACCCTATTATAACCAAAATTGAAGGACAATACAGATTTAAAGTCAAATTAAATGATTATTGGACGAATCTGCATACAAATTAAGTATGTAAATTTGAGTCGTTTTACTGTATAATAAAGATAGAAAAATACTTATTTGTCCATAATCTATTTAATAATGGCAAATGTATCATTATTTAAAAGACCTCAAAGCCATGAATTTTTATTTTAATTTTTTTAGGTATATAAATAAAAATATCATTATATTATTCCAGTAAAAAATAACAAAAAATCTGAAACTCCTCTTTAATGCGGCGAAGGTTAGATCAAGAGAAGACAAGGAATTTAGCCTGGTATATCCTCTTATGCATCAATTAGGATCATCGTTGACAAAGAACGTTGTTGTGTAGCATTAATAACAAATACACACAATGAAAGCCAGCAATTTTAGACTCTGTATACTATTTTTTTTCACGTCAATTATACTGTCATTTAAAAAAATATATATTATTAATAATACGTATAGATGCACAGTATTTTATCTAAATTAAATTGCTGTAATTTTCTCTTCTTCAAATCAGTTTTAATCATATCTTATATCAAACATAACTTTTTTTACTAATAAAGTTTGTATAAGATTAGAGTAATTTTTCTTGTATAAAGTTTGATTTATATTTTAAATTTAAATGTTAAAATCACACCAATTTTTTTAAAAGATTCACAAGTCACATATATCATCCTTAAATTCTTTAATTTGAATTATTTTTCTAAATAAATTTTAAACTATGTTTTTTTACTATGATATTTTTTTAAAAAAAAAATCTTTTAAACTATACTATTTTGGCAAATTCTTTTTTCCACTATACTAATTTAAAAAAAAAAAACCCTTGTTCTTTCTTTCCAAACTTTTAAAGTTCAGTCCTGCCTCATAGATAGAGGACACTACATCTATTAGGATCTAACCCGTCAGGCATCTATATCTGAGCTTTTCAGTGGAAGACAAATAATGTTCATCTGATTCTGATTCTGATTCTTTCTTCGATCTCTTGGTGATGTTCGTCCATTTCAAGGCTATAATCCACAGTGAACCAATACGAACCGTGGGTTATTAACAGGTAGGAAGTGCTTTAGACTGACAATGGTGGTGTAATTGGCGGGTCCTATTAAAAAGTGACGGGCAAGCTAGGCAAGGATAGGCACGGGCACAGCAGCACCGAATCCTCTAAAAGAAGCTAGCATTTCCCATTTCTACCAGCTTTTTTTCATGTGCTATGCCCACTTCCAGTTGAACTAACCAAATCCACGCAAAGTGTTTCAATTTTACTTTGTGATGCGGATTGATGTCATGCTATAGCAACCTCAACTAAGTTAAAATACAATCTTGTTTGATAGGATCATCAGAAGATAACCTTCTATTCAAAAATAAAAGGTATTAAAATAAATTTAAATCCAGAAATAACCGAAATATACCATCAATACCACAGAGTCAGTTAATATTTCATATATCAAATATATTATCTTTGTCCCAACAAAAGAAATAATATTTTACCACAAACAATCAAAAAAAATTCATGTTTATTATCACTAAACTACCAAAATTTACATCTACAAAAATATTATATAGTCTCATCTAAATAATTATAATGAATTATCAAATGAGTTCAAACTAGAAATCAATTAATATAAATCTAATAATAAAATAAATTTCTAAACAATATCTAATGGAATAGAACAAATCCAAATTAAAAATAATTGTTCAACATCAAATAAATAAAATAGGATAATGAAAACAAAGTCTTTATAATATAATTTCTTTATGTAGCTAAAATTTCTAAGCTCTTCTGAGTGGTGTTTTGGCCGAAACTTTTGTTTTAATTTCTAGAATTTCTTTCTTATATTGTCTTCTCTTGATTTTCTTGGTGTGCTAGGAATATCTACAAAAGAAAAAGAAAAAGACTCAAAAGAAAGATCCCTTTAAATTCTACCATATCAAGTCTTTGTGGGAGTTGAAATTCTTTTAAAATATAGATTCTAATTTTTCAATGAATCCAAGCTATATTACAAATTCTTGAAGCTCAAACTATGCATAAGTTTAGAGTCTAAATAATTTTCATTTAATCTTTTTTTATTTAAAATTAATTTATTATAGATTTGGACTGATTGGGTTGAAAATAATCAAGAAAAAACACTTTGTTGATGAATTTGTTAAAATAATAATAGTAATTTTAAACAATTTAAATAATATATTCTCGACTCTGTTTGATTTAAAATTTTATTATAATATAATTTCATATATTTTAGATATTTTTATAAAATTTCAAGCTGAATTCGATATAAAAAAGATAATCTCAATATCAAAAGACTGGTAGGCATTTTGAAAGTAAAATTCAAACCTAATTGCAACACTTTGTAATATTGCGGGTGACCCTACCACCGTGCTTAACACCCAATCTGAAAAAGAATTTTCAACTATGAACCCAAAAGCTCGAAATTTAGAAATATATAGATAGATAGATGCAGGGGCAGATAAAAATGCTCACAGACAGGATTTCTAACATATCCCAATTCCCATGGTTTTTCAGTTTTTTTTTTTTTTTTTTACTTTTAAGGGGAGACGCCCGGTTCCTAGTAACTGGACAGGGGAATTGAGGCCAGAAGTGATGGAAACCATGACTAATCTTCTTCAACTTGTTTCATGGTCTAATATATAGCCGATTAGTAGTTCCATTCGTAATAGGTTTTCCAGATTGCAGCAAACACTGTTACCCAAGGAAGTGTTTTCTGTGTTCCAAATGATTGTCAGTTGGTATTTCAGCTAACATGTAAAAATAACAGCCTAACACTATCATAACCTTCAAGTATTTTCTGTGCTCTAAACTGCTTCTTCTCAAAATATTATAGAGTCCACATAACTTCCATAAAACTGAATTCAATGGCTCTCAACGAAATCAATTGATACGACAACTGATCTAATCAGCAGAGGCAGTCATCTAAGACACCATGTTTAACTCCATGAAGTTCATACCATTGAAATCCCCAAAAGACCCTCTCAGACATTTTAGTTGCCAGTGTCATTGACGTGCTGAACAAAATTCTGAGGCAAACAGGCATACCACAAAGCTAACCAAAACTCCAGCTCATTTCAATTATAATTTTATATTGGACGATAAAATAACACGATAAAATAATTAAAACACAAAACATCAAGCAAATAAACCCAGGGCACTGCCAGGATTTTATTAATCCTCCCAATAAATAATAATAATAAATAAATAAATAAATAAAAAGGTTCAATCAGAAAACCGGAACACGTCAAATTCCACAATCTTATAGTCATATATAAGCATCTAATACCAACCATGTCTAGTCCGACTCTGGATATCTCAACGGCTTCAGGACTGGAAGACCACTTTATGAAGTGAAATCTTCAGACGGTTGGAAGAAAAAGGTATACATATAAATGTCTAACTCTAAATATAACGTGTGACAAATGGGAATAATCAAACGGACACCCTGCGACCAAAACTAGAGCAATAGTAGACGTTGCATGAGCTTCAGCATCCTGCAAGAGGCATTCACCCTCCCCCTCATGTACGTAGACACACATCAAGCATGTACTTTGTGCCATCAGTCAAAAATCATGTTTTCCTCCTGGAGTTGGGAGGTAATCTGACCCCAAAGATTTTTAAAAAGTAGCTGAGGGGCAGTGAGGGGAAGTAAAACCAAAATCCCCCCTGTTAAAAACAGCAACATCATGCCACCACAAATAATTATGGCATAAAAAGGAACACCCCCATAAAAACATGCATACCAATGAACTCATGCTACCAACTCAAAGTCATAAAAGTTTCTAAGTTTTTTTCTCCCTTTATCCCCATCTAATTTGCTTCCTATTTTCCACAAAGGAAACTGTGTTCACTGTGCCAAGGCAAGACCCACTACCTTCAACAAAAATGCAGGGCATTCTGGGCATTCTTCCCCTCAGTCCCCATCTTCCTCCATGAGTCCATTCAAGTAAAATGCTTGATCCACATTTCACTTTAATTTCTTGCTGAACTGGGAAGATTCAAACCTCCATGAAACCTTATTTCATCTATTCCTTTGCTGCTAGATAGCTGTGACTGACTATTCAAATCCCCAGACAATGATCTACCAAGAAGAGCTTCAGAATGAATATCTACTTGACTCCTTGCTTTGATGTGGCCAGTAGTCATCTCTCCTGCGAAGAGATGCCTTGGACATGGGCTGCCAGCATGTCATGTCCAGACTTCTCACCATACTGAGGGCTTGAAACATTAGGAAACTGAACAGGAGTTGTCATGATCCACCTCATCCAATCATTTCGCTTCCTTACCTTCTCACCCTAAAACACAAGGAACAGGAAAATGGAATTAGAGAAGCTACAACATACACCACATTATTAAAATGTGATAAACTTGGCATGTGCATCTGAGTAGGCTTCTACATTTGAAAGGGTTTGGAATTGAGGACCAGAAACTAGTTAGGATGTGAAAGAACAAAATAATTAGCAAATTTCAACAATAGCAGATATCAAAGTACAGAAAAAGTCACCTGCACTTCGACGACACTAGAAGTTCTTATAGCATCCAGTATAACATGGATATTGTCAGTCAAAAGAGAAACCTGAACCATAAGCCACAGGAAGATAGTGTCTTCATGTTAATAGCATATGAAATACAGTAGCAAAATCAAGTCACTGTGATTTGCACAGCAATTAATAAATCATTCATCTATTTCTTTCGATGTCTTGAAAGGGGTAAAACTCAAAATCTGTATACTTCCTACTAATTAAATAAATGCAGCTTGAAGATAAGATTTCTTGTTTAGCATTTCATTTTATAGCTACACACACAAGCATACAAAGATAGGAAACAACCAAACAGTGCACATGCTGACAAGCTTGACATAGCAATAGAGATATCAGAAACCCTCAAAAGTAATTTAAAAGACAACATACGAGAACAATGAAGGAAACAGCATGTAGTCCTGACCTAAATCCCAATAGATCCTATGCTCATGGAAGCAATCACGGCATTGCATGGAATAAATATTCATATTTATTTCACAATATATGACTAGATCTGAAAGTGCCATCATGAAGAATGCCATTAAATCAGGTAAGAAAACCATCACTCCTAAAGACTAAACTTATATCGTCAACATCCCAATGAAAACAGATTTTCATTTAACATCATCTTAAGCACTGAACTGACAATTGGTACTAATTAGGCATGAACCTAAGCAGCAAATAACTACTTCAATCACAAATTATGGGCATTAAAATTTATATCCTGATAATGCAGAAACTCAAAGAAAGAAGCACATGTAAGGCAATGGAAAACTTTGCAATTAAATCTGCATTGCTTCTGTAAGATATTACATTAAGAAATGTAAATAAATCAAAGTCAATATGATATTGTACATAAGTTGTAACAAATCAAAAATACATTTTTATCAACTGACAAATGAATCTTCATTACAACATGTCCCAAGACAACAGCCAAAAAATGAGAAACAAATGTAATGGCCATTGCTATGGACAAGAAGGTTTTGGATGCACATCCAATAATCAAGCTCTATTTATCTAGACAAAATTAATTAACTAACAGACATTTCTCTGGTTGATTGCATCAAGTACATGCACACCTTGCTCACTATCATTGACAGCATCAATTCAGAAAATACAGAATAATAAGGTGGGCCTCCATGCAAAAGTAAGATTGTTCTATTGTAACCTGAAGGCTATGAGCTCCAATTGCAACAGCCACCCTGCAGAGACAGGAAGAAGCACTGTATATGACCCTCCCCAAACCCTCCCACAATGCAAAGTCCTCATGTACTGCAGCACTCATATTTTGGATAAAGAGAGAAGATTTGTGAAAAAAGAAAAATCATTGCTGTATAGTTCCATTGTTGGGGTTATTTATCAACGAAAATTTCCATCATCCATCATTGAACGTCCACCAATGTACTTACAAGTTGATGAATACAAAGCTGTCTTTTCCATTTGATGCAGATGACAAGGAAAAAAAAGCAAAATTATTGTATTTTTTTAGTATTTTGATATGAGTGTGTTTGGCAGTGTAGTTGCGGTTGCTTTTTAAATAGCTTTTCATGCCAAAATACATGAAAATGATTTTTTTTATTTTTTAAAAATCATTTTTAACACCAGCACATCAAAATGATTTGAAAACACTAAAAATATATTAATTTGAAGTTAATAAAAAAATAAAAAATTTTCAAATTTTGTCAAAAGCGCTTTTGAAACGCAGAAACAAACAGGCTCATATACCAGTGTTGTGAATGGCGAAAGACGTCATGCCTGTAAAATGCCCGAGGCGCTAGGCACTCGCCTGAATGAAACAAGGCAATATGCTATAAATTAAAAAATATATTATATTATATTATATTATATTATATAAATCTAAAATATATATCTTTCCAATTAAGATTAGATCAATAGAAAATCAAAAGAAAATATAAAATACCATAACATAGTCATATAAAGTTATATTTTTCACCCTTAAAACAAAATAAGATAATTCTATGGAGTAAGCAGCCAAATAGATTAAAAAGTAAAACTAAATATCATCATCGATATTCATAAAATTTTCAAAAGCATCTTCATCCATGCTTTCCTCTCCTTCACTTGAATCCACCATATCCTCCATTTCATGATTACAATCCAAATCCTCATCTCTCAAACCATACTGCACTTGAACAGATGTGTTGTTTTCCGACTCCAACTGTTGAAAAAAAAAAAGTGCGACTGGTGTTTCCCTTCTAACTTGTTTGGGATTATGGTAACGGTGGCGGTTCAAAGTGTTTTTCGCTTAGAAATGCATCAAAACAATGTTTTTTTTATTTTTTTAAAATCATTTTTGACATCAGCACACCTGAAAACATAAAAAAAAAAAATTATTTTTAGCAAAAAAAAATTCAAAATTTTTGGGAATGCGCCCAAACAGAGCCTAAGTGTCATTCATTGTCTATTTGTCTCCCACTTTAATGATTTTTTTAAAACAAATTTACCCTAATCTTTGTTTTCTACAAAAATAACCCTAAGTTGTTTCTTGTGGTAAATTAAAAAAAATGGGCAAATAGGCCATAACATAAATAAGTAAAAAAAAAAAAAGAAAAATCCAACAAAAAATGATGAAATTCAAGTAAACACTAGCCTTAACACCTTGCACCCACTCACAAACCGCTCGCCTAGGTAGCACTTCATTGAAATCCAACACCTGAGGCTAATAAAGGTGTTGGGGCCTCACCTGGAGCACCTAGGCAAGCACATCAATGCCTTTTGACAACACTGGTATATACTTTTGTAACTTCCAAACATGCTTGAAATTTTCTAGGACGTTGCTTTTATTATACGATTTAGTCCCTTCATAGTCCTTAATTAAGTAGGTTTTTCCTATATAGGAATCTATGTCCTTGTTGAACTTGGAGTACTAGGAACTCTATATAAAAGCATGTAATCATTCAACGAAGAATTTGAGTTTATGAACAAATTTTTCACCTATATGCTTTATGGTTGTATGAAATAATCATCTTAGTGATTCTTTAGTTTCAATTTATAAACTCCCAAATCCTTTCTTCTTAAATTTAAACCTTTAAATCCCTATCTTCCATGCCCTAATCCACCACAAAATCCTAGTAAGACATAAATCACAAAAAGTTGTCCTGCGTCACCATTCATCCATCCTAGTGAAATTTCAATGGAAATTAATTTGACATTCCTACAAGGTACTTTGACATATTATCTAATTCATATCTACCTACATCTGGATTTTCAGCTAATAGTAACTCATGGCCCACAACATTGGTACTTAATCAATAATATAATAGTAAAACCGAGGGAAAAAAGGACCAACCATGCAGCACGTACAAGATCAAACATAAATCTTAAACAATATCAACTCTCAGAAGAGAATAGATAACAGAATAATATTAGGAAAAACCAATTAATCAGCTACAAAGTAGATATTCTAATAGTTCTTCTCAACCTGTAAATGCAGAAAAAAGAAAAGGAGAAAAAACAAAGGTGGAACACCGTATTTAAACAACCATGACACTGAAAAGAACATAATCCAGACTCCTAAAGAATCATAACTACTAATGCAAAGAGCATGTCTACAAAAACAGAAAAAAGGCACATTGATACTGCAAAACATGGCATGAAAATCACACGAAAAAATACTTCATTGGAATAAAAGAAGTTTCTAGAAACAACTTCAAGCTTTAGCTTATTCAATGTGATAATTCATCATTGATAAAAAAGACGTGACCTTAATATGCATGCTCTAGTTAATACGCATCAAAATCCTAGTCTGAAATGCTAGCAGTCAAAACCTTACACCGCTATTAACTGTCAGTCTGTCACAACAGAAACCAAGATATCCAAAATGAAAAAAAAATAATAATAATAAAGTACATATTTGGATAATTAGGAAGCATTTATCAAGCATAGCTATAAACACGAGAGAAAAATTCATCATATAAATAAATAAATACCATGACTACCCAAAAAAAACTCACTTTGTTGAAGCTTGCTATTAATTTAATAGGCACCCAGCCTTGATCATCCATGTTCCTCCGCAAGTATATATCTTTGACTAGATTTTCATTACTGCAACAAACATTTTTGAGGAGCAATTGTAGTTAACGTCCCAATAAACTTCATTGTCCTGACACAAATAAACTACAGGAACATGTGTACAAAAGCAAAATACCAAAGATATAAAAAAGCAGAACACCAAAGAAGCACCTGAAATAATAATCTATCTGATGCAATATCCTAATGTGCAACTGAGGATCTGAAGGGAAAAAAACAGTATGAGATGGTACTGGAGCTGCAATAATAGGCACACCTCTCATAGAACCTGGATGTGGAGAAACATAATACAATGGCAATCCCATATCTGGAAACAGATTGGGATATTAGAGCAGACCCATGAATTAGCCACAACAGAACTGTAAACAGATGTGGTTTACCAGGGAAACCCACAAGGCCAAAAGGCCGCACTGGTGGGAGAGCAATAAACGGAGAGGTAGCAGGTGTTGGTGGAGGCGGTGGTGGATGCCTCATATGCCTTGGGGCAACTCTTGGTAATGGCTGCATGTGACCATCCCTGCTAAAATTTCGATGAGCATTCCAATCATGATTTGCAAGATCTAGATCATTTCGCCTGCCACCATAACTGTGATGATGAGAAACATCTCCTCGAGAATGTAGCCCACCATTACGGTTCCTAAATGAAGTGCGCTGCTGTTGAGGATGATCATTAGAGCCCCAGGATTGGGAACTCTTTTGTGCGTGATCCCTAGAAGAAGAGTTATTTAAATGTCCTTCCCCTGCTGCACTCTGGGATCCTGGTGAATGAGTGCCACCATTAGAAGCTGTGTTAACGCCATTACGCTTCATTGATTTCTGGTGTGCTGGTACTGCATTGTTTGGAGTTGAATTAGGGTTCGCAGTATTGTTAACTTGTTTCTGTGAAGATGAGGATGCAGTCTCAGTTCCCTACATTAAATAAACAACATATATTAAACATGCACCCATGTATGAGCAATCTGGTAATTGAAATGAGTAAGCATTAAGCATGGAAACCCTTCATTTCATTGCTGAATTCAGAGAGAACCACGAGTCTTCCATTTACTTTTTTAGTTATGAAGGAAGAAAACCCACTCATTCATATTAAGTTTATAAATCAATAACCCCAAGTTGATTGAGAAATATCCAAGCTCGTTGTTTTGGTGTCCCCGGCTAGTTTGGGATTAATGCTTAGTTGTTGTAGCTATTGTTTTGGTATCTACAAATTCAACAATGCAGCAAAATTAAGATGACTAATCAGGCACCTAAAAACTCTTCTCCTGAGTATTAACTTTCTTTCCAAGAATTTATACTACGCTAAAAAAAAAGACAGATAATCCTATCATTCCCACTTATCCCATTTGATTAACATTTAGATAACCAAATACGCCCTGTTTCGATTAAGTTTCCCAGAACCTGCAAAATTGAGACAGGATGATCAATCAGATAAACCTTACTTTGATGTTTGTTTTTTCTACCCACTATACCAAAATTTTAAGCAAGCAAATCCAATAATACATTTTTTGTTCCCATCCTTTCCCAAAATAGCCAAGCTCATTTTAAGGAAAAAAAAAAACATGAAAAGGAGAAATTTTCTTGTTTTAGTTAATACAGCTGAATTAAGAGAGATTAACACACTCCCATTTTACAATAGTTTTGTTTACAAAACTTAATACACTATGTTAATCTTAGTAGACAACTAATAAGCATAAGAAAAACAATATATCTTGCATCCATGCCAAGAATTCAAGAAAATACCCCAATACATTTTTCATCTCACTCTTTTCTTAGAACTATATATTTATTTTTTTTGTTATGTTTTGGACCCTACATATTCAAATGCATCGATTAATAAAAACAAGTAAATAGCAAAAGAAAAAACGGTCTCGTTACATAAATGTTCTTTTTGAAACTTTACACTCTAATCTCAACTACATTATCAAAAAGATTTTATCAAACGATCAAAACAAATAAAATCAAAATATTGCATTCAATCAACTAATACAAAAATAAAATGCATTAAATTAACAAATATTCCATTTTATCGACCAAATGAAATAAAATTAATCTCTATCAAACCTGGGAAACAGAGACAGAAGATGATGATCCATCAAATAATAAACCTTTCAAAGAATCCGCAGATGATTTTGTCAAAGAAGAAACCCTAGCAGCTGACTCAGATAAATCAGGCCAAGAATCAGCCCCCATAACACTCCCAATCTCTACAAGACCATTACTAGCCGTAGATGGCTTGTTCCATACCGGTCTCTTGCTCACATTATTCTCACTCTCCACACTCTCTTTCTCCGCCACGAAAACTGCAGCCGCTTGCTCCGCCTCCGTTGAAACATTAGAAGAAGATTCCGATTCAAAACCACGCACGATTCGTGTCCATGGAGGAGAAACCTGCTTACCGGATCCCCGCTGCGATTGGGGACTGCCCACCTGATTGCTGTTGCTGATGCTATCGGCAGCGATTGTATGGCGAGGAGAGTGATCGGCTGCGGTGATGGTGATCGTGTTCGAGTTAATGAGGGTTGCCATGAATTAAATTACTAAAAAACCAAAGAGTTAGGGTTTGTTTGTTACTGTTAGTGATCAAATTTTTGTTGTTGATCCACTGAGAGTGGCAAAAAGAAATTAGATTTATGAAAAAAATTGATAAGGGGAGAGAGAGAAATTAGGGTTTCGATTTTTCTGATCAGGTGAGAGAGTGAGATTTTTGTTAAAAAAACTTCGGAGATGAAATTAGACAGATCGAAGCGCGACAGTGGTGTTTCTCTCTCTCTGTTTTTCCTTTTTTTTTTTTACTAAATTATACTGTACTCTAAAAAGCGTTGAAAAACATGATTCAATAATGTGCACTTTACTCGACTATGTTTGGTATGTAATATCATTTTTTATTGTATTTTGAAAAAAATTATTTTATAAAATATATTTTTAATTAAGATTAATTTGAAAAAATATATATTTTGTTAAAACTGTGGTTGAAATTGAGATTAAACAAAAAGTAATTTAATATATTTGGCTAAAAAAATACTTTTCAAATTGATGTTATAAAATAATTAAAAAAACATATTAATATTAATGGTTTTTAATTGAAATATTAACGATTTAACTATTGCTATTACATCATGAAATAAACAATACTTTATATAAAGTATTTTTATTGTCAAATTAAACTATGTTCAATTTCATCATGTATGAAATCTATTCAACAAGGACTACAGTTTTCATGGTTTCTTGAACATGTAACAACATAAGGTAAAATATCATCAGGAATAAAATTAGGATTGCGATTAAATTCTGCAAATGCTACGTCATCATACGATCTCTCCTTCAAATGTAATTATGTAGTGCCATTGAATCATGTTAAACATTAATTTTTCAAATAAAACACAATATTGAGAAAAAATTTCAGATTTTTTTATTTTACTGGGTCACATCCGGTTCAATGCATTTAGGTTTGAGTCGGACCCGGTTCAATGCATTTAAGTTTGGGCCTGACCGACCCGGTCCGGCCCATTAATAATGGAGTTGATCTCCACTGTTCACGTAGCTGAATAGTGGAGACATGGAGAAGTGCAGAACAAGAAGAAGAAGAAGAAGAAGAAGAAGAAGGAGAAGGGGAAGGGGAAAGGGAAGGGGCAGCGGGCCTGGGCGATGGTGAGGGAGCTGCGCTCCACTGTTCACGTTGTAGAATAGTGGAGACACGGTGCAGAAGGAGAAGGAGAAGGAGAAGGAGAAGGGGCGGCGGCCATGGGCGATGATGAGGGAGCTGTGCTCCACTGTTCTTCAACATGAACAGTGGAGTCTCCAATGTTCACGTTGCAGAACAATGGAGACATGATGCAGAAGAGGAAGAAGAAGGAGAAGGAGAATGAGAAGAAGGCGAAGGAGAAGGAGAAGGAGAAGGAGAAGGGGAAGGGGAAGGGCTGGTTATCCCTCTACTACAAGGCGCGCCATTGTTTATTGTGTTGTAACACAATTGCAACAAAAGTAGCCCCAAGCTGCTTCGATCGTCTCTGCGTTGCAAACACAGTAAAAGGCACAGCCCATAAACAATAAATCTCGTTTTTTTCGTAACCAAACATGCAGGAGCTGCGTTTTCAAGCGAAATGCAATCGCAACAGCGTAAACAAACGCTACCTAACTCGTTATACTGTGGATTACATGCTATTGAATTTGGTGCAGTAGCCAGACACAATCTTATTGGGTTTAACTTTGCAGCCATCAAATATTTTATTATTATTATTATTATTATTATTATTATTATTATTATTATTTATACGGTAAACAGAAAATAAATTGATGTGATTTTTTTCATGTTGTATAAAAGTTAGGTGATGATAATTTTTTTTTCATTTGAAGTTGGGCTGAATTTTTTTATTAAAGCGTGTTTATTTTTGCATTTCAAAAATATTTTAAAAAAATTAAATTTTTTTATTTTTAATTCAAATTAATATTTTTTTTGTATTTGTGTATTATTTTGATATGATGATATAAAAATTAATATTAAAAAAATATTATCTCAATAAAATGTTTTTTTAAAAATATTTTAAAAATAATTATTACGTGATTATATAATAACTAGCATATTGGTCCGTACTCCGCAGTAGGTCAATAAAAAAAAATAAACTGTAATAATGCTTGAGTTGGGTTAAAAGCACAGAATCTATTTGCACCATCACCATCTTCAAATAAAGTATTTTTTACAGTAGTACCATGAATAATGTATAGTAGAGCAATGCCCAATACACAGGCAACTAATTTCTTTCCCTTTATTTTTTTTCTTTTAAGATATTTTTAATTTTATTTTTTTCCTCTTTAAATTTTTTTTCTTTTCTCTTATTGAATTTTTTTTCATACTATAAAGAGGAAATAAATTGATGTGACTTTTTTTATGTTGTACAAAAGGCGGGTGATGATAATTTTTTGTCATTTCAGGTTAGGTTGAATTTTCTTATTAAAACATGTTTGTTTTAACATTTCAAAAATTCTTTTAAAAAAATTTAAATTTTTTTATTTTTTTCTTTATTTCAAATTAATGTTTTTTTTTAATGTTTTATATTATTTTGATGTGATGATAGACCCAATAAGCCAAACCCAAGACAATTCGGTTTGGCTCCACAAGCAGACCCAACCTGCCAGACCCAAGGCTATTGGGTTTGACTCGGTAACAAACCCAATAGCATTAGGTCTGACTCTTACGCCAGACCTAAGGATATCTGGTCTAGCTCCGCAACCAAACTTGAGATACTTAAAATCATGTTTCATATTTTTTTATATTTGAAATAAAAATTGTTATTGACCTGTTGCGGTGCACGAGTCAATATGCTAGTTATACTTATAAGGATTCATTTTAATCTTTGTGTTAAGAACTTTCCGATATAAACCCTATTTTAACAAAAACTTTTTGAGCAACTACCAATAATTAACAAAACTTAAAACGTCTTAGAAAAATATTTTCACTTCTAATGAAAATATTGTTCACTTTTAAGCAACTACAAGATTTTGTTCTTTCCACCAAAAATTATTGCAATTGTTGTTGGGATGGTAAGGTCTTTTTTTGCAAGTTCCCTCTATCATAATCAAATTCATCAAGAATCATTAAGTTTTTATTTTTGCATTTTAAATTTGTAAAGAAACAATCAAAATACTATTAAAAGTAAATTTTATAAACTAGCATCCAAAGTTTTTTTTGTATTCTCATACTTGTTTTTTTTTCGTTATTGTCAGGTTGGCTAAAGGACAATTTGATATTTTAATAAATATAAAATATGAATAAAAAACAAAAAGTGGTTGGCTTGTGCGGTAGTGCCTACCGGTGACCAAACACCAGCCTTCATCGTGTCATTGAAAGCGTCGTGCAACGTTGTTAAAATCACGATTTTGACACGACACGGAAAATGCAATATAAACTCGGATCGTAAAATCATAAAATCGTAAGGAATTTTAAAATATATTAACAAAAAATTCATACTTCAAATAAAAATTCATACATAGTTCAAGCACCTTAAAATACATGCTTCAAAAAAAAATTCATACATAGTTCAAGCATCTTAAAAAACATGGTTGAAATAAAAATTCATACATAATTTAAATAACTTTTCATTAGCTAATAATTAACAAACTTAAAACAAACAATCTGCTGGTGTGTCATGTAAACTAAAACTAGCTTCAGTGTCTTCATCTTCCTCATTATTCCTCAAACATTTATCAATATCATTAGCATCAAGCAAAAAACATTCAAAAGACATTTCAGCAACTAATTAATGGACAGTCCACACTCCACAAAGCAAAAAAACATAATTTTAACGATTTCACCTGATTAATTCAATTCAATTCAGTCCAATTAATTCAGTCCTATAATACTGAAATGGCATCCTAAAAGACATTTCAGCAACTAATTAATTCAATTCAATTCAATTCAATTCAACAGTCCACACTCCACAATATAAATGGACAGAAAAAAATTCAAAATCATTCCATCAATTCCATTTAATTCATTCCATCAATTCAATTCAATTCAACATTATAAATATACAAATTACAAGACCAGCAAAATCAACATACAATTACAGGGTAACAGGGCAAAATCAAAATCTGTAATTACAAGGGAATATACAATTACGAGGCAAAATCAACTATTACAATTTTACATTTTAAAGGCAAAATCAACTTATGGTGAAGAGGAGCTGTTAATGATGAAGGCTGAACGGCTGTCGGTGAAGAGGAACGATGTCGCCTGCTGTTGTTGATGAAGAGGAAGTGATGCAACCATATTATTCGATAGTTTCACCCACATTTAACTAGTGTTTTGCCTATGTTTTATATATAAAATACCTTGATATTCTTTGTTTTATGTTTTGAAGGCACTTTTGGATGAAAGATGCAAAAAGGAGTAAATTGGAGGTAATTGACATATTTGACCTTCAGTCGATGTTTTGTGCAGAGCGTGAGCTCTAGAGGTCGAAATGAAGTGATTCTAGTGGCATTAAAAAGTTAACATCCATACATTTTTGGAAATCTAAGGCAAGAAAATAAAATATGGAAGATCATGGAAATCGTAGTTTTCAAAGTCAAATCTCGTAATCTGCCAGTGTTGACCTTCGCCCATTCCAACCTGAATATCTAGAGCTACAGAAGTCCAATTGATGTAAACTCAATTTTGTTGGATTTCTGACTAACATTCCTATAAATGCTCATATTTTAGCCAAAAAAGATGTCATATGAGGGAGATATGATTTTTCAAAGATGACAGCTGAATTCTGCCAGCAAACAGGTTTCGTGAAGGAACATGTCCAAATTACATTTTGAAGCATCTAAACTGGCGTCCAAGTTTTTATTTCAATAATTTAGCTCCTCTAAGTCAAAGCTTGAAGATTTAATGCAAGACTATTTCTCCTTTTTAGGAAAATAGTTATTGAAGTACTTAAATGTAAACTGTCAACTTAAGGGAGGACTATTTTGTAAAATAGGGACTAGGGTTTCTTAGCATATAAAAAGAAAGAGAGAAGGGAAGGAGAGAAGGAGGAGGCAGCAACCAACATAGAATAAACACAAATTCTCTCCTCTACAAACCCTAAAATCATGCTCTCTTCAATCTTTAGAAGTAGTTGTTCAATAGTTATGCAAGGCTAAGCTCTTTTCTTGGTTGCAAGGACGCAAAAACCTTCAGATTTCAAGAACTGTGAGATTTATTCTTCCTTTTATTTTCAGTTTATGTTATGAATGAATATGATTGTTTTCCTATGCATATTTCCTATGATTGTTGTTGATGACTGCTAGAGCGGACTCTAAGTTATTGTTGTGAACAATCTATTTGCTAAGTTTAATATCAAAACCGGAGTTGTGATATATGAACTTGTGAAGCAACTAAGCTTGATAATTGTGGCGGAACTACGTTATTGAACTTAGGGAGAACATTTGAACAAAGTGACACAAGCTG
>Ga0325414_1000118_pt1 | contig 48073 bp, 20 predicted proteins | sample PopdelMetagenome_8_FD_206183 | JGI IMG/M metagenome (GOLD analysis project Ga0325414, IMG submission 206183) | Populus deltoides microbial communities from Bellville, Georgia, United States - Leaf-PdKOR-R3 | ecosystem: Host-associated > Plants > Phyllosphere > Phylloplane/Leaf | place: USA... | reverse complement strand
TACATTTCCCACTTCCGGCACGACATTACCTGCTTTACATACATCCTGAAATTACAGAATCATCCACCTTCTATCAAAGAGATTAAAGAACAGCACCATTAGCGGAGTTTTCTTACTGTTAGAGACAGAAAAAAAAATAATTTAAATTTTCAAAAAAAAAAAGGATTAGCTTGCCTATCTCTGTACGATCCAAAATCTGAAATTATTTCATACTTTTTTAACAGGAAATTAAAAAAAAACAGATTCCAGGATTAAAAAATAAATGCTTAAAAAAACTAACTACTAACTAGGGTTTCAACTTCCAGAAATTTACAGAACATAAAAAAATCGAAGTCTCAAACCCTAAGTTCTAAGTAGCAAATAAAGGCACTAAAACCATGGCGTAGCGGAGCAAGATTAGCAAGAAAACTTACGAGATTGTCACTCCATCGACTAGAAAGGGGTTTGGCTTGAAGAAGAAGAAAAAGATGAGGAGTAGTGGAGGACTGGGTTTGAGCGGGCGAGCGGGCGAGTTAATGGTTTAGGAGTTGGGTGGGTGCGCAGGTTAAGGCCATTGAGTATAGTGCTCCAGCGGTGTGTTTTAGCACTGGGCTTGCGGTGTGTCTCTATCAGATGCTTTGACATGTCTTCCTCTTCCACTAGGTTCTCGTACTGCACTACTTAAGAGTTGGCCTCAAGTTTCTTGATCGCTGTGCGCTGCATAATATGATCCAAGAAATCCTGCCTCTTCGCTCCATACTTGTACTTGGTCTCCACCGTGGAACTCCATTGTTGATACAGAATTTAACAGGCAAAGAAAAGAGGAACTTGAAAGATCAAAGAATTTTTTTTTTCGTGCCCTGTAAATCAAAATCGATGAAGTGGAAGTGTAACAGACGGGTTGTTTTTTAACGTTATCAGGGGTTGAATATGAACATTGTAAAGAAAAGACTGATTCCCCACCAGTACTTTCATTTCCTCATGCCATGACCAAACAAAGAAAAGTCAATCATAACTCTGAAATCTTTGAAATTTTTAAACAAGTAAGGATCAATATACTTTTGTTGGATGCTATTAAACAGGTACCTTCTTATGCTAAATTTTTGAAAGACTTGTGCACCATGAAGAGAAAACAGAACGTGAAAAAGAAAACCTTTTTAGCCAAACAAGAAAGTGTCATTCTTCAAAACAATAATGCTTTAAAATATAAAGACCTTGGTTGTCCTACAATTTCATGCTTTATTGGAGAATATAAAATTGAAAAAGCTTTACTTGATCTTGGAGCTAGTGTGAATTTACTTTCATATTCAGTTTTTCAAAGTCTCAATCTAGGTGAGTTAAAACCAACTTCTGTAACTCTTTTACGTGCTGATAGATCTGTAAAAGTGCCTAGAGGAATAATTGAAGATGTGTTAGTACAAGTTGATAAATTCATTTATCCCATGGATTTTATTGTCCCACACAACCTGTTGAAGCATGTAATTCATTTCCTGTTATTTTAGGACGTCCGTTTCTTGCAACTTCTAATGCATTGATTAATTGTAGGAATGGACTGATGAAGCTATCATTTGGAAACATGACATTGAAGATGAATATTTTCAACATTTGCAAGCAACTTGAAGATGATAATGATTTACAGGAAGTGGATGTTATTGAAGAATTAGTTTATGATTAATTTGAATCTATTATCAGTAAAACATAATTTGACGAATATGTAGATTTGCAAATGATTTATTCTCAAGAAGAAATTGAGGACAAGAAAGGCACCGAAAATGTTGATACGGATCTTTTGTCAAGATTGACAATAGATTCGACATCCGACATCACACCAATCGATGATTACTTTTCTGATAAATCTTTACTTTCTCTTAGTTCAATGCCTTGGTTTGCTAAAAATATCAATTTTCTTACTTCATGATTTTTGCCAACTCACTAGAGTACCGAAGACAAAGGAAAGTTTTTGAACGAAGTGAACTTTTATTGGGATGACCCTTACTTATTCAAATATTGTCCTCATTAAATATTTCAAAGATGCATTCTCGACAATGAGCTAAGCAATGTCATTAAATTCTGTCATTTAGAGGCATATGGGGGTCATTTCTCATAAAAAACAGTTGCGAAAATCTTACAAAGTGGATTTTATTGGCCCTCCATGTTCAAGGACACGCATGCATTCTGCAAAACTTGTGAAAATTATCAAAAAGTTGATATTTGTTAAAAAATTTTGCTTTATAATTCTCGACTCCATTTATTTCTTGGAAAACTAAGATCAAGATGGAGCAGTCCTTTTATTGTGAAACATGTGTATCCATATAGGGCCTGTGATATCAAGAATCCAAAGAATGACAATGTTTTTAAGGTAAATGGACATCGTTTGAAAGTTTACTTTGATAATTTTTCAGTTGAAAATGACTCCTTTGAATTAGGTGATCATGTATATAAAGATTGATTATTTTTATTTATTTATTTCACATTGTTTTTATGTTTCTTTTTGGTGTGACTCTTGTTTTGCTAGTCTTTCTCCAACCCCTGTCAAATGGCAGATAACGGTACTCCGTGACTCTTAGGTCGGTTTCCAATGATAAGTGATATTTGTGTATATATTTGTTCAATTCCTTGTTCCATCTCTTTTCTTTGCATCTCTTTTCCACTTCTCATCTAAAAAAATAGACACCACTCTTGAAAAATTAAAAAATATTTTCCCGTTTTGCCTCCAAATGCGATTGCAAAAATTTACCGTGCTAGGTGTGAAAGATTGAGGTTGTTTATGAACCATGAAATTCCTGAAGATATTCGCTGGCTAATTGAAGCAAAGGTCTGATTATCAGGTGAGTCTTCCAATTCTTTCATTTCATACATGCTTGAAACAGGTAAAAGCACTTTTACAAAAAAAAAAACATCGTGCAAAACGACTGAAAGTCTGTCACAGATGTGCCAGATAGACTTGTAATGCAACATGTCGTTCTTTAGGAATGATATCTGTAAACCGTGAAGATAAAATACAATTCATTAAGGATGGCCGGAGTAAGGGGTCTTTAGATAATCTTCTATTGACTCTTGAGACGTACCCTAGTGGAGATGTGCATCGTGCAATTCATGATTTATGGCTCTATTTTCATAAAGAACATGATCGACTTAGTCTTGAGAATCTGACTAAAAAAGAACTTGTTTGCCAGTTTTTAAGAAAACTGGATGGGAAGCCTATCCCCGACCCATAGAGGGCGTTTAAGCCGTTCTTGGACGTAAAACCAAGGGAAGATATGAGCCACAATTACAATTACGATTTGAGTCTTAGTTTGTAAAAATTTATCTTTTAGCATAATATTTTAGCCACAATTTATTTCTTATATTTGTGTAAGTGTGTTTCAAGCTTATTAGTAGTCGTTGCTTCAGGTGATGTCTTCTATACTCTACTTTTCTACCTTAGAACATTGAGGACAATGTCTCATTTTAGTTGGGAGAGAGGGTAGTAGTTGACATTAAAAAAAAAAACTAACTAACTGCTTTGGTTTTTAATAAAACCATCTGACAAAAACTGTTATTACTAGGATGGCCGAGTAAGGGAGAATTTTATTGACTCTTGAGACGCATCTTAGTAAACATTTTCCAATGGTTATTTGCAATATTCATAACAAAGTTTATAAGAATACTTCTTGAAATATTCAGATTTACAAACTCTCGCATTGTTATCACTTAAATCTGCTCAAATACTCATTTAACAAGTATTCTTAAACCTTCATTTTCACACACACTTTAATATATGATTGTGGGTTGCACATTGGATTATTATATTATTTATGTTCTTTTGTTAAAGGTAACAACTAAGGGAAAGAGATAATATATAATTTGTAAAAAGAAAAAAACAAATTGATAATATTTATGATAATAAAAACGTAGATAAGTTTGGTTTCGTAGCCTCCCTAACCTAAGCAATTAAGCCTGAAGGGGTGTTTTAACACCTAATACCCTAAAGTCAACTGACTTGGGAGCTATTGGTCCAGTGCTTGTTACATTGGTTAAGAAGAAAAGCTTAAAGGAATCAAACATTGCACTATCTACGTATCAGTATCTGCAACCCGAGTTACTAAGCTCGTAGGGGTGTCTCAACACCTAATGCCCTAAGACCAACTAGCCTGGAAGTCATTAGCTGAAAGCTCGTTACATAGGTTAAAGATGCATTGTGTTTTAAGTTATTTGCATATATACATATATATATATATATATATATATATATATATATATATATATATTTTAATGATAATAATCTCAACCCAAGAAAGTTAACCTTAGAAAAACATTAGAACATAATATTGTTTTCTTCCAATAAAAGCCCCATCATCTATGTTTTCATATATTGAACACATATAAAGAAGGTTTATTAATATCTTGTTTCAACAGTATGCAACAAATATATAAATTTAATGAGAGTTTGTTTATGTGGATAGATTAATGGAAGTTGAATGATAAATGACTTGCTTTGTGGAACTTGAAAATTGTTTTTATATTTTAACACTTTGATTACTAGGGACTAGAAATAAGCTGGTTGGGGGGTGTGATTAGTACTTCAAAGTGTATTTTTATCAAGGTTTTATATCATCATTTTGCACTTGAAGTATCAATAACTTCTTAACTAGAGCATGTTTTATAATAACAACTCTGATAATATAAGATACCTTTAATTTATAGTAAATGTTTATTTTAAATGCAGGCCTATATCATAAAACAAAGGATTGATTGATGAGTTTAACCACTGAAAATTGAGAAGACAAAGATAGGGCTAAGCTTAGAAAAGAGATGCTGGTTAAATTCAAATTGGAACACCATTCGATTATTAGATCATAACTGGAGTTGTAGAACTTGGATTTAGGTTTAGTTTATATGGATAGAAAGCTAAGACATAGGCCTAAAACTTTCATGAAGAGGCCAAGATTCAAGATTCAAAAGGACCGTTTTCAAGTTCAACTTGTAGTAATAACAGAGAAGTCAGAATCTGTCCTGCACCCCAGACACCATTCAATGTTCAGCCCATATCTCGAGTTCTAGAAGTCCAACTGACCTCATTCTTATTTTGTTGGAAAGCTGAGACAATTCCCCAGAACTTTCATGCAGACTATCTGTTTCAATTCTGATGTTAGCAATGACGTTTTCTGCAGACAAGAAGATAATGATGGTTACCAAGTCAAGAGGTGGCCACCCACTCAACAATTAGTCATCAAATCAATACTTCCAAATTTTGGCCTATAAAAGAAAGCATTTGCCATGCATTTAGGCATCTTAGTTTTCAGATCAAGATCATGTTCTTGCTCTCTTTCTTTATTTTTTTGTAATGTTTAAGTTTTGCTCTCATTAATCTCTTGTTTATGTTTTTTCATCATAACTATATTCTTATCTAGTTTGTTTATGTTTCTTTTTTTAATCATGTTTAGCTAAGTTTATCATGTCAATGTGAAAAAAGTATACTAATGGTGTAAGAATAAGTATAATATAAACTCAAGATGGACTTTAATGTTTGATACTAACATGTTTTGTATTTGTTATCTTATTCACTCTTAATACTTTGTTTGTTAAATGGTTAATCTAGATTTATGTTGTATTACTCTTGGTACAACAAATACTTGGCATTTTCATAGCCCCACTGTATGGTATAACCGACACATGTGCTATGAAAGGAACTTGATTTGTTGTTAACATAAATTAACATCATGAATACCTGGCAACATTTACAAGATGCATTATTCAAACAAGATAACTTATGTAATCATGTTAACAATTTATAATCCAATTGGAGGATTTATGTGTGGTTTCTAGTTGAGTAATAAAAAGAGTTTATATTATATTTATTTGAAATACAATTAGTGGATCCTCTAACCTTGACAATTGTTTTATCCTTGTTTAATTCTTACATCAATATCCCATAAAATTCTCATAAACTTTGTTTTATTAAATATATATATTATTTGTAATTTATATAGTTCACCTCCCTGTGGTTCGACCCCGGTCTTGCCGGGTTATTTATTACTTCGACACTCTTACATTTAGGATAAGACATAAATCTTTTGATCGTGTCAATTATTTTCTTCACTTTTAATCCTTAGTTGATGAAGGAGAAGAGAGAGAATCATTGGAATTTTTTTAGGAGAGAGAAAGCAATCATTTAATCACATTTCAGTTAAAAAAAAACTGATATTTATATCAATAAGCTTGTCTTCTCATAAAGTTGTTTTTTTGTACCTCTATGAACATGCTAGAAAACATAGATTTGGTTTAATTTTTCTCTTACGAAATGACTAGGGGTTGGTAATTGGTTTATCAAGATTTTTATAGGTTTTTTATGAGTTTTCAAGTGAAAAAAAGTTTTTGGAGTCCAAAAATTTTGCCATAATTTTTCAGTAACTAAAGGTGATCGAAAATTGACCAATAGCCAACTTGTCACATGATTATTTGAAAAAAAAAATCCTAGAGAAAATAGGGAAAAAAAAGGCCTGGCGTGACTAAGGTTTTTCTTTTAAGATCGGACGTATTGGCTGACTTGTTAAGCCCATCAATATATGCCTCTTTAATTCATTTATTTTTATTTTTTCTGGTTTTTTTCTTTGCATTGTTTTTTCATATTTTAATATTGATTAATGCCCGATCACTTTTTTTTAAGTTGTTTTATTTACCTTTTTTTTTAAATAGTGATTAATCTATTTATTATTTTTTTGTTTTATAATGCTTTCAAGAGATTAGTTTAATTTATCTTTATTTTTACATATATCTTATATCAATTAATTGCATTTGAATTATGTTTTTATATAAATAAGTCTTTCATTATTAGCAATGACAATTACTCTCTAAGAAGAAACAAACAAGAACACATATAAGAAAAGAAAAATCATTGTAAAATATTTGCATTTGCATCTATCTTGTACTTCAATTTTGAATATTAGCTTCTCGTTTTAGTATTTAATTAGTGTTCACATAAACATCTTTTCATTTCTCAATTGAAAAAATTATGATACATGAAAACGCATCTATAATGCAGTCATCTTCTTCTCTTACGTTAACTTAAAAACTTACTCATGCTACACGTAACATAGCTACTACATCTAGAAAATAAAATTAAATCCACTCCAAGATAAATGGATCTTGATATTAAATTTTATTTCTAAAATATAGGTATTTGAGGTTGAAACTTCAAACATTGAATTTCAATTTTCACTCTCTTTTCTTTTTGTCATCTTTGCATTCCTTTTTTTCTTTTTAATAATTTTTACATTGATACTCTTTCTTCTTCTTGTTTTTTTTTTTACCTTAAATAATGAGATAAAAGACACATCAACACCCATACATAAAGTAAGAATGGGCATGGAAATAGAAAACAATAAAAAAAGTGTATATCTCATATAAAAAAATAAACATTGGGTACTAAATATATAATTTTCTCCTCTCAAACTAATACAAGTTATTATTGTTTTAAAAACTTTTAAAGCATTCAACTCATTCCTATAGATAAATTAAAGAAATATAAAGGACTAATTTTTATATATATATATATATTTGAAATATAATATTTTAAATCAAATAGTTGAATATTACGAATGAAATAAAAAGTCCCATATTTTTCCCAAAAATTAAAAAGAAAACCCTAGATGGAACTAATTAATCTTAATTTTTTTTTTATAAAGGTAAGTTGTATAAAAAGAAAAAAATTATACAAAATACGAGAGGCATGCCCCCAAGAAATATATAGTTTTGTTACTTGGATCAAAGATCTTAAAGGTAACATAAAAACAAAAGGCTAAAAAACTCACGAACCGGTTGACTGGTTCTGTAGGCAAAAACTAACCAGCAGTTGGAGTAGAAAGATAGTCATCTTGGGAGTGACTCCAAATGGCCCTAAGTTGAGTTGGAACCTAAATTCTAGGATACAAGTCTATAAGTTAGGATCTAACTAAATAAGAAATCTATGAACAAACATCTCAATGAGTCTAGAAAATATGAGAATATATTTTACTGTTCCTCTCATACCAAGACTAGGTAGTATACTATGATGAGAGGAGGACTAATCGAGCTACACTATGTGTGAACTTCTTCCTCTTTTGGAGGTGTAAAGATGCTTACTAAAGCAGAGGTTTCCATGTCATAGATGGCCATAAAATGAGATTCACGCCCAAGATATCTCCCCAAATCGAGATCGAGAAGGGGCACTTAAAGAATAGATGGTCATGAGTCTCTACATGCAAACCACACATGATACATCCTGAGAAAGGAATGATGTGAAGCACATGCAATCTGTCCATCATATAAAGCCGACCCAAGGAAAAAAGCCAGAAGATGAAAGAATGTTGTTGGGTATGGCTTGAGAACTAGAGTAAATGGTGCATAATGTCCTCAAGTATAATGAGCTAGAGAGTTGATCCAGGGATGCATGCGAATGGAGTCCCATATTGGCTAGAGGGTGGTTACCAACAGGAAAGGCCAAAGAACCCTAAAAAATATTTGACACCTTTGTATCTTAGATCATCGCGGAAGAGTATAGCACCTTTGAAAAGAAATAGGTCACATAATTGTTGCTAATCTAACAACTAGTAGTCTAACCACATAGATGTAATAGCCTCATCATCAATACATTAAACAAAAATCTCTTTACACTGGTCTCTACCGAGAAAAATCTTCCTCTATGACTAAGAAGATACTGAAAGAGGTCTAATATGCCAGAAAGAACAACCCTCGAGCAAAATATTATGGACTCCATTTGACCAAACTAATAACATGTCTGGAAGTAGTCTCCAAACATGCTTGAGAATAGCTGATGTATTCCAAGTCTTAATCCTCTTAAAGCCAAGGATCACCCTCCTTAAAACAATAACATACAAAAATCCAAGCTACTTTAGCCCTAGAATAAAAAAAGAGAATAATCCTTCTAGAGAAAAACAACTAAAATGCCTTCAATTCTCAAGATAATAGAACAAGGTAGAATAAACATAAAATACCAGTATACCAGGATAAAAAAGAGAACAAATTTAATCAGTTGAAGATGTTCAACATAAGTAAGAGAAGTTGAAGTCCACAACATAATCATTGAGAAAATTCGCTCAACCAAAGACATGCAATCATTATGTTTTAGTCCAATAGAGATCAAAGAGACTCTCAGATACATGATTGACAAACAACCCAACTTAAAAACCAAAAGAATCTGCAAAGAAGCTCCAAGCTCATCATCAACACCTAATAAGAAAGTTTGGCTTTTTGTCATATTTGTGACCAGCCTAGACAACCTAGCAAATTCATCCAAGACATTCCTCACAATCCCTACCAAATCCATATATGCCCAACATAACATCATAATATCATCGGCAAAACATGCAAAACATAAATGAATAATGACATTTTGCTGATATCGATAAGGTTGTCCAAAATGTTTTTCAATGTATTTTAAAAAATATAAAAATATTATATATTTTCGATAAAATCTAGTGAATTTCCATCATTTAATAACTTTCTGCATTTTTATTTTATTTTGAATGGCTAGATTGAAAAAAAAAACAATACATAATAATGAAAATTAAATTTAAGGAATGAAATTAGAGCAATAAAGAAAAAAATAGGACTAGGATGATTGTGAACTAAAGAGTCAAGAAAAAATAAATAAGTAAAAAATTATAGAGAGTTCCTAGTTCAAGAAGGAAATACTATAAATGTTTTATATCATTTTTTGAGTTTGGGCTTTTTTTTTTGTTTTGAGAGAAGCAAGACAACATAAATAAAGACAAAAAAATAATATTGAAACTAAACCCTAGAAAAAGAAAAAAGCAAAAGCAAAGAAACAAAGACTAATTGCAGACAACCCTACCACCCAGCAAAAAAATAAAAACATGTCAGTAGCATTGCCGGATTTTGACCAAAACCAACCACCATGTCAGTAGCAACAATCCTTACCACTTTCAATCAGATGCATCTCTCGCAATGCCACCAAATCAGCCCCACAAACTCAAATCAACATCTTTCTTTTTCCTCTTATCCACCATAGTGTCACAACCATAAATCCAATAGACCAAACCTAATAAACCACCCAAATCATTTGTCTTATCCTTTGAATCCGATTGAATCTTCCTAAAAAATCTTGCCCTTCAACCTGGATCAAACAATACACCTATAGAAAGCCTAAAATACACTCAACAGTAGCCACGATTTGAAATCCCTCTTTATTCGAGGATCTCATAGTTGTTTTCATCGTTTTTGTTGTTGTTTTGTATAAATCTAAACACAACGAGTGACCACCATGTGTCATCATCTTACAACTCCAGTCTTGCTTCTGCAAGTGACCACTATGAGCTGCCATTGCCTCCCTTTGTTCCAACATCTTTTGTCCATCCACTACTAAAGGTCAAATCAAAACCTCAATACATTAATTCACTTGTTTAGATGAGTTTGCGATATGTGATTGTTTTATAAGTGTATATGTTGCATTTATCCTAAGTAATTTATTTGTGTTGAATAATTTGTAATATGTGATTGATTTTATATGCATGAATATATTCGCTCGTATATTATGAGAATTGTGCTTCAATTTTCCTAAAATGATTTTATAATTTTTTTTTCTCTTGGGTGATTTTTGTTGGTTGTCATCACTCAAGGATGGTAAAATCCTTAAAATGATTCTATCCTCGAGAAATTTAAGTGTTCTGCCCAAGCTAGCACTCATAAAATCTTAGACTCTCACTAAAATTTTACAAGGTATTAGTAACCGATGTAGATTCTCCTGGTCTATACTTTTTGCACCTTACAAGCCTTGAGATGAACTTTTAAGGTTCATTTTCCTAAGCGATGAAGGATATTTTTAAAACCAATAGATTAATCATCCTACTTAAACATAATAGCTAGAACCATCTTTAGGATATCCCCGTACAATCTCACTAGGCAAGTATGATGAACATGAAACATTGAAATTTGGTCATGACATAACAGGTGACAAGACAACTAGAACCATAAAATATAATTAGGAGCAATTCCATCTAGAGGGATTGTTTAAGCTATGATTAGTTTAAGCTTAAGAAAGTGAAATTATGATTTGATATAAGGAAAGCTTACAACTTTGAAAAGATTATGAAAATAATGAAATCTTTTAGATAAGCGAATTTGTAAGCATCAAGTGTAGTAAGATGTAACGTGGTTCACATGGAGTGAATAAGTGGTAATTATAAATAAAAAAATCTTCACTTAGTTGTTTTTGAACTTTTAAAGTGTTCTTTCATCTATTAGAAATGGTTATAACACTATTTTTTGAAAGAATACACGAGCTTGAATGTAAAATAAATTAATCACTTAAGAAAAGTTAGCTCCTGAGTGTAAAATAACTAAAGTATATTTTTTTAAAACTCTTTAGTGATAAAAACTGCAAGAGCTCATTTGATAAACTTTATGTTATCCATTGAAAAAGAATTTGAGTGATAATACCAAAATATTTGATAAAAGAATTTCTCATAAGGCATTACTTTATTTTGTAAGATATTGTTTAATTTGCTTTTATTTAGTTATCGTAGTATCAAAAAATATCACAACATCGAGTTGGTACTTGATGTTATAAGATATTGTTCGAATTCTTTATTTTTCTAAAGATCGAGAGTCAAGTAAAAGGATCCTCCACACTAAGGGTGTTCAAAAAAACCGATTAACCGAAAAAACCGAGAAAACCGATGAAAAATTAACCGAGAAAACCGAACCGAGATAGAAAACCGATTAAACCGATTTTAAAACCATAAAATCTGGCCGGTTCGGTTCGATTCCGGTTTGACCACTTAAACCGGTGAACCGAACCAGTAGTATAAATACCACAGTAACTCAATATGCCTAACCCTAATTCAATTCTGAACTGAAAAGCCGCCGCCCACACCTAAAAGCAAAGAGCCAAAGACGATTTATCGTCTTCTCCCTTCCGCATCTGTCTCTTCACAGATGCCCTTCCTTCACCTTCAATTTTCATCCTTCCTCTTCTCCCTTCCGTATCTGTCTTAGTGTCTCTTAACTCTCTTCCTTCAATTTGCATCCTTCCTCTTCTCCCTTCTGCATCTCCCAAAGAAAACCTCAGGCTTCTCTCTTCACTTGCAGGCTTGCAGCAGAACAACAAGGCTCCTCCATTGATAAGTGTATCACTGTAAATTTCTAGGCTATGTTTTGGTGTGCGTTAGTCCTGCTCCCTTGCATTTTGTTGGTGTCTTCAAATATGGGTTTAGTTTCAATCTTCTTCAATGTGGTCTAACCATCTTCTATGAACCATGCACTTGCTAGCCTTAGAAATTAAGAGGCATCACTTGTACTTCACTAGTAACATTTGTCCGAATCATGATCTGAATCTTTGATAGCTCCAGCTTATATGAACACAAAGTGACTGCTATAGTTTTAATTTGGAGATAGAAGTGAAGTTTCGAAATCTGAAGCTTTGAACAACACCACTTTGATCAGTAGGTTTTATTGAATGTAATGCTTCACTTACAAAAATTGCAGAAGTGCAGTTGATTGGAGCTCTGTCTTGTCTGAACCTTGGCATTTTCACTTTTGCTGAAGCAGTAAAGTTTGTTTTTATAAACCGGATTTCATGAAGGGATTAGGTTTCCCGGTTTTTTCCAAAAAAACCGAATTTAACAGAACCGGACCGGCTCGGTTTGAACCGGTTTCCGGTCCGGTTCGGTTAATATTTCTCCAAAATAGTAAAATTCGGTTCGGTTATTTTTTTTAGTCTAAACCGAACCGAACCGAATCGTGAACACCCCTACCCCACACACACCTGTATGATGACCAAGTGATTATATAGATAACAAACTCATGGAACTACCGTACTTTCTAGACATGAATCTCGGTGAAGTAGATTAAAAGATGGACAATTTCTTCCAGAAGGCGCGGGAATTCTACATTTTATGGGAAGAAGTTTTTGTTCAGTTACATTTCTCTAGTAGTTGCAATATAACAGTAAAGACTTATTTGGAAATCTATGCCAAAGACGCTGCATAGAAATGCCCTAATCTAGGTAGTTTTTTAGAGGGAAAGTTAAAAGGGACCCTAGAACAAAAGCTCGTTAAGTGCATTGTTTGCTCGGATAGCAATAAATAAGAAAGGAAATAATCCTTCAGTACAGAAATTTAAAATACCCATCACTCAATATATTATATAACAGGCAGACAACAAATGAATAAGATTATATATATATATATATATATATATATATATATATCACAATGGAAAACAAACTTACCAACACCATTAATTTTCGAACTGAAAGGGGCTTGGTGTATGGGGCTGCGCTATCCATGTTTTGGATAAGAAAATCCTCACACACCAAACACACTCTCTTAGCAGTCCTGCACAATACACTTTTCAAGCACATAATAACCAAGCCCCTCCCACTTTTCCCTAATGAATGCAGCAATTCAACAACTTGACCTACAAAATATAAGATATTAATGATAATGTTTCCTTGTCGAGAAAAGAATGCATAAGTTAATCAAGAAACCCAACTACCATTAGCCTAATCCAAGTGAACCCTCAAACAAAAAAAAAATATTACCAATGGGATACCCGACACACATGATATTCCTGAAAGTAGGACACCACTAGAAAAAAAAACAACAGATTAAACCAAACCACAAAATTGAGCAACAAAAAAAAACCCAAAAAAGCTCTTAAAGTGAATTCAGATCCTTCAATTCCTGTGCAGATAAAATAAAAGATTATTAGCCATAGTGGATAACAAAAATCCATAAAGTAGTGGCAAAACTATATCTTTTCTAACTAGCAGAATAGTTCATAATTATTAAAGGCCTCTTGACAAGATTTATGAAGATCATGCACTTTTGTAGTGACTCTTGCAAATAAAGATGTGAGCTCCTCCTAAATCGAGTTGAAAAGAAGGATTAGAAATGTATTGTCAAAACATGTGGTGCCTCGAGAAAATCATTCTACAAATTGCAACGACAACAATAAAATCTAACAAATTGCAGGAATTTTACAAACATGAACAATTTAAAACCAAATCGCCATTTTAGAGGTGCTCTTTGGGCCTGCTATCCTTTGTAATGAATATATATGTCATTCTAGATAGATTTATATAGACCACATTCCTACAACTCTCAACATTAAGTTGTAGAGTAGTAGTTTAGTATGAATGACAAACATTTCCAGCTGTGGTCTTTTAGTGGCCTTTGCACCCAAAGTATAATGGGTCTAGGCAACAAATTTAGTTCCTTACAATCAATTACAAAAATTTATCAATGCAATAAGCAACAACGAATTCCAAAACGAAACTTGCCACCTAAAGATCCATGGGAACAATGATAAATTGCCTCCAAACCAAATTCAACTTAAGCATAACAAAAGATAATATCCATAACTATTTTCATGATATCATTTAGAAGTCACTGCAATCTCTTCTCATGGTTATGATAATAAACATTAAATGAATAGTAAGTGTTATTAAATACAAGGATAGGTTTGTTTTGAGGAAAAAAAAGTGAGTATACTTAGATCGATCTATTTAATAAAACATAAGAAAGTCATTGCAAAATAAGGTTTCGGACTAAAATGTAATTGGAGAAACTCACTAAAACCATATTTTATTTTACCAAAAAAACATGAGCCTGTTACTGAAACTCACCTTTTGTTTTTCTCTCACAACCATCAACCAACTACAATCATAAGCAACTAGCATAGTTCGGCAACCTAGAAGTTAAACAAAGAAAATTTTGCATTACAATAAAATTTCTTATCTACTTTTTTTCCTCATTAAATGATGTCCATTTCCTTTCTGGTTAAAAATGGTTGATGATATCCAAAATAATTGATCAATAAGTTGTGATTGAGTTGGAAAAAGAGCAATTAAGGCATCATGTTACATAATATGTCATTTTTTATTTCTATCTCCTCGTTTCTGTAAAAAAATAAACATATATAACTGAGCGCCAACATATTCATACCTTCATTTTCACAGTAACATATTTCCCTCTAGATTTGCTTCATGACGTCCATCATCGTCACAATTATCATCTATGATCAACATCTTGTCAAGATACCAGAAAATTTATAGAAATGTTTCAACGGCTATCTAGATTGACCACAAATGTATGACATGAACCATTAAAATGCACTCATATGGTTATCTCAAAATTTCAACATAAAAGGCCAAAACATATACTAATTAAACTTGGAAAACAATAAAAAGACAAAGGAAGAACGTCAAGGCATTGCATAAGACTAGCAAGGGAAAAATGAACGATTGGAGTAAATAAAGAGAACAAATGAAACTAAGACATAAAAGGCTCCTTTAACTAACCTTTTTCTTCATCATAACCAAATGACCATGACCACCCTGCACAAGTTCAGAGAATACTTCGTTGAAGTGCTGAGCAACTCTTTTGAAAGTACAATCTATCGATTCATCGTTTTGCTGATCTAAAACATATATAAGTTCTATGATTTTCTACACACAAGCATTGAAGTAAAAACATAATCTGGTTGAAGTGAAGATACATAAATTATAATATCACGTTAAAAACAATAAATACAACAGAAGACATTTAAGCAATAAAATCCAGTACCATAATCCTTCCTCACTTGCCTCAAGCCTTTTCTAGAGTTCCTCCTGTTTCTCAGTGATATTTACATGTTGATCTAGTGTCTTCTTGTTTACATGGCTGAACTATTGAAGTTGCTCTTGCACCTATAAAGCATTTTATGCAACTCTTTCACAATCCACTTATACATATATGTTCCAATAAAAAAGAGCATGTCACTTCTCAAAAAATGAATGCTTAAGTGGAAGCATGCAAACATGACCTATCTCAGTAAGTACCAAGTACATGTAGAGGCAAGACCAAAACATCATCTTCTAGGATTTCAGCATAGATATCGCCTGGCAAATCAGGCAAGATAAATAGATTTAAAACATTGATTACAAGACATAATAGTTTAACAATACATTAAAAGCCAAGAACAAAAAATTAAAGCTCGGACTAAAGCAAATTCATAGTTAGTCAATTATTACATAAAAACACAATAAAGCAAATTCACAGTTCAGAGTTCCTGTGAACTTGAACAAATAATATGCTAGAGAGGTTAATTATTTCTTTAGATATAGCTCCTGTTAAGTCCAATTTATGAAAGATACCTAAAAAATTCAGAAAAGAAAAGACCTTAACATTGTGTTTTGATCATGGAATTATCTGATAAGAGGGCCTGGTCCTTTCCTAATTAAATGATGAGCATGAGAAAAGAAAGTGCCACCTATAGGAAGATTCTGACAACACCATCATACATCCGCATTGATGTTAAAGTATTAGAATAGACTAATCTGAACTCTTGCCTATGCCAAATTTGAAGAAAAAAGACGTTGTAAATCATCATTTTCCTTTTGTAGCCTTGTCACGAGTAGCTTTGCTAGAAAAGGAGTTGCCCGACCTTGTTTTTTGATAAAGGATGCTCAGCTTCTTTTCACGCTCCATTATACTACAAGTTGCCAAAACTGTTTATGAAAGAAAGACACTGCAGGGAAACCAAGGAAACCAGGCTGGCTGCTAGTTATAGAAGGAAACTAGAAAACTAGAGTGATCTTAGGAAGTTATTCATGGTAAGCTAAATCTCCTTTCCTATTTTTAAGAGTATATACAGCTTGTATGGTAAGCTAATTATGGATTCTATTGACAGTTAAGGCATCGTAAACATGTATAAGGATCATCATGTAAAATAACATATAGGATTTTTATCATAACCATCCAGAGTTATGCAGACCAAACCATCAGTTTGTGGACACATCCAAATCTTGACAGATCACGGTTTAGGTAAATACTTAGGAGAATAACAAGAATAATCAACAATATAAGTATGCAGACCATTGCAGGAGTCACATCAACATCACTAACAATTTAGCTCATGTAAATTTTTAAAAAGTATACACATTTATAGACTTGCCCTCAAGCATAAACAAAGCTCCACCAGTATCCAAGAACATGCCGGTCAAATAATTAAGCTACTCAAATATCACATCAAGGAAAAAGAGTATAAATAGGCACTTTATAGCCTTGCTTACTTTTATAATTGGGACTAGTCGACCACAATTATCAAATTAAGACTTTTTCTCACAACTATCCATCCATGGATTTCAAAAGAAATCACTAAAGAGAGTAACACCAAAAACTTTCAACCCAAATTTGCAGAAAACATCAATAATCAATTAACAAAACATGTAGAGATATAACCTTCTAGAACCAAATAGAACAAGTAATCACTGAGTTTTCAGTTGTGTGTAGACCAACATGTAAATTATTAACAACAAAACTCGAATCAAAGTGTTTGCTGGATCAATACTATTTTAGTTAGAACAAGCACGATGGAGAACTAACCTGCACAAATCCTAGGAAAAATTAGAAGAAAACTTCAACTTCTTTATTAAAGGTACCACATCAAAACCATGTGGATAAGTTACACAAGGATACTTTATCCTTACCTGTTCAGTGGGGTAAAAGTGGCTTGTCCTCTTTTCAAAGCATTAAGGTGCCTAATTATGTGAGTTGATATGTTATTATCCAAACCACCACATGAGATAAGTTGCTCGAAATACATATTGATATGAAGTACATCATTCAAACGATGAAGTTATGAATTTAGTGGAAAGTGGTGGGTTCTCTGCTTGGTTATAGGTCAGACATTAACGAATCAAATCATGTAATCCATCAAATGCACGTACAAAAATCATCATCCACTGTTGCTGTGAGAATAAGACCTAAGAGAATATGCTGTGAAAACTACCAGACTCAAATCAAACTCACCTTCGCCTCATTTGAGATAGTAGGCTTTGTAGGGAATTCAACCCTGCAAGCTTTTATAATTGTGTCTTCGCGTAGTATTCGTTCTAGAGTTTGGTCATGCCCAAAAAGGTGTCTGCCAAAAAGCATTTGGTAAAACAGAACTCCAACTGACCAGACATCAAGTTGTATCCCAAGAAAGGCATTTTAAAGAAGGTTAAATAGATAAAGCTTAAGCAGTCAATTATATACAGTGATAACCAACTCTTTGGAATTCTCATGAAGACTCAATCACTGAATAGCAGGTGAGCAACGAGTCAGAGGACCATGAATCCCAAAAAATAAGGGACATTCTCATTTCAGTAAATGCATTTTATTCTCTTGGCTATGGCTGTGACTGAATGTCCTTGATAGGGAGAAAATATACCTTCAATGATATTAAAGGGGTCTTGCTGAGCTCAAAGCATGCTGGTGGCAAATACCTAAAATTATAAAAGAAAACGGAATCAGAATTTTGCCTATATAGCTAAACTAGAGAAGATTTATCGAGAGTAGGAAATAATTGTCTAGGAAACTGCAATTGCATTTATTTCTTGAAGCAAAAGATCAAACATTTACAACATCTAAAATCACAGATGACAAACTTCAGTGTTACTTGCCAATAAGTTCCAGCTCCCTGAGATGTAAGTTCCATTCCCTGGGACCCAACATCTTTGAGATCAAAGCCAAAAGCCTTTAAGATCAGCACCAAATCCCCCAAAAACAGCAAGTTAAAACCCAGACAAAAGGAAAGAAAAAGAAGGCTGATAAGTCACGCCATCATTGCAAGGCAAATAGAGACACAAAAGCAATCCCACCTTACCCTAACAACTCAGTTCTTGGTGGCTTCGATGGAGAAAGAGAAGAGGAGTGCAGGAAAACCAGGAGAGAGAGACACAAAAAATTCACATAAACAAAGGAGAAGATGAGCTTAACCCAATAGCTAGCAGCCCCAATCCCAGCCCCAGCAATTGAAACCCAAACCAAAAAACATAATGTCCTATGCCGAATGAAGGGAAATTAACACGAAAAAAAAATAAGCATGCTCCTTGCCCAAGCCCACCAACATAAGCTGAATAGAAGGGGGGAAAGCCAGCCAAAAAAAAATGAGCAAGAGGTAAAAAAGCCAGCCAAGAAGCACTTTGCACTGTTCCATTGAATAGGAAGTTGTGTCTTGATATACAGTGGATTCACCAATCCTTTTAGTTTTTTTGTTATTTGTTCAACGCATCATGCATGTTATACAATCCAAAACTTGCAGACTGGATTATCTAATTTGGTGGTCTTTTTTATCAATATCTTTTCTCTACTTTTATCACTCACAAAGAACACCAAGAGAGATCATTCAAGCACATTCAGGACAAGCTTAAAAAGATGTGAGTATACCTGATAATACCCACACTACCAAGTCTTAAGGAATCTTCGCAAACTTTAATCTTGGCTTGTCTCTATTCTTTTGAAACAGATATCAGCAGATCCGATATGATTTTGGTTCTCTGTATCAAGAAGAAAACGAGCATTAGATATGGTCGCAAATCTGCTAATGAAAAACTTGTTACACTACTGAATGAGTGGATACCCTACCTATTGTTGGTTGCATAATGAAGACAACTCTAAGCAAATAGGTTAAATGCCTGGAAAAAAAAATGCCAGTATCAAGATTCCACCTAAAGCCATATGCAAATGCTATTAACTGACAAGTTTAAATCAAGTAAATCAACAGGCCCAGAACTCTTCACCGATGACATGCAAGAACGCATGCCTTAAATGCCATTGCCTTCAAGCTAAAACAAAGTTAAATGTTTAGTTCTTTCCAAGTTTCATCAACTCTATAAGCTTCCTACACCATTTATACATTCCTTTATTGGGAGGCCATATTTAATCTCCTCCTCAACATTACATTTCCCACTTTAGAATATCCAATTATAAGTAAGGGTGCAAAATAAGAGACACCAAAAACTTAACCCTTTTGCTAAGTATCATATGGCATCATAGCATGCAATGAAACTTTAAACATTTGGGTAATTTTATTACCATATACTACTTAATGAGAAAGTGACTCAATGAAAATGTTAATGAACCAACACAAGTGTGCGGAAATCATCCATCACAAAGGCATCTCCTATAGAAATGAATTCATCGGATAAGGCATCTCTAAGGGAACCAATTTGGTTTCTCAATTTATCCACCATGCATAATTAAGTAGCAAAACAGTCATTGCATGAACAGAATGCAAACCAGTTTTGTTAAAAATAAAGGCAGTCACCAAATCAATCATTCTCAACTGATTTCCCCAGTAGGTGTAGTCAAGTTGCAGCGGCAACAATTTTATCCTGATTGAATAATGCTCATAATCCTTACCAGAATCCATTACAGAAACACAAATAAGAGCATCGCATAGTCATAGTATGAGGAGACATCAAAAGTTTAAAAACAAACTATCATTGCCAGCAAAACACGTAACAGCCTTATTGGCAGCCTAGGAAATCACAAAAAAGATTTGGGAAAAAATGATGGGCAGCAGCATGCGTTAACATATAACATGGGCATAAAGGGCAAACATGTGAACGTTATGCAACACTATTGATAAATATAATTGTGCCAACATTCTGAAAAGATGAAACAGCAAACATAATTGAAATGCTGATTAAAATCATGAAGATCAAAACAAAAGACTGCAACCAAATAAGAAATCAAATTTTCGCAAGCTTACCGAAGGATTGAAGGAAAACAAAAACAAAAAAATCACCCAACAACGAGTGAAGGGAAGAAAAAACCTAGAAATCCACAAGAAGCTTCCTTAAATCGACAAGTAAAGTAGAAGTGTTGATATCCACAAGAACAAGGAAAGTTAGGGGCCCTAGAACAAAAGCTCTTAAGTGCATTGTTTGCTAGCAATACAAGAGATAAATTTGACTATTGACACTCATAAAAAAGGAAATAATCCTTCAGTCCAGAAATTTAAAATACTCATCACTCAATATATTATAACAACCAGACAACAAATGAATAAATTATATATAAAAAAATTAATAAATCAATATGTTCTCAATAGCTCTTAAAACAAACTTACCAACACAATTAACTTCGGTAGCAATTTGTTCTCGATAGCTCCTAAAACCCTTGATTACAGACTTTATCCGAACAAAAATCAAATTCAGCTCTCTATTTTCAAAAACAAAACCATACACAAAAAATAAATTCTGGCACGACATTACCTGCTTTATATACATCCTGAAATTATAGAATCATCTGCCTTCTATCAAAGAGATTAAAAAGCAGCACCATTAGCGGAGTTTTCTTACTGTTAGAGACAGAAAAAAATTAATTTAAATTTTCAAAATAATTAAAAAAAGGGATTAGCATGCCTATCTCTGTACGATCAAAATCTGAAATTATTTCATGCTTTTTTAAGCAGGAAATTAAAAATAAATAAATAAATAATAGTTTCCAGGATTAAAAAATAAATGCTTAAAAAAACTAACTGCTAACTAGGGTTTCAACTTCCAGAAATTTACAGAATATACAAAAATCGGAGTCTCAAACCCTAAGTTCTAAGTAACAAATACAGGCACTAAAACCATGGCGTAGCGGAGCAAGATTAGCAAGAAAACTTACGAAATTGTCACTCCATCGACTAGAAAGGGGTTTGGCTTGAAGAAGAAGAAGATGAGGAGGACTGGGTTTGAGCAGGCGAGCGGGCGAGTTAATGGTTTAGGTGTTGGGTGGGTGCGCAGGTTAAGGCCATTGAGCAGAGTGCTCCAGCGGTGTGTTTTAGCGCTGGGCTTGCGGTGTGTCTCTATCAGATGCTTTGACATGTCTTCCTCTTCCACCAAGTTCTTGACCGTTGTCGCTGCATAATATGATCCAACAAATCCTTCCTCTTCGCTATATACTTCTACTTTGTCTCCACCGTGGAACTCCAGTGTTGTTACAGAATTTAACAGGTAAAGAAAAGAGGAACTTGAAAGATCAAGGAATTTTTTTCGTGTACTGTAAATCAAAATCAATGAAGTGGAAGTGTAACAGACGGGTTGTTTTTTAACGTTACTATTTTCCTGCAGGGAAAAGGATTGTGATGTCGATTTGATATTTCTAGGCTGTTAACGGATAGTTTTCTTTCTTGTTTCTCGAGTACTAATGGGATCCCCATGAATCTAACACGGTAACACCCATATTATTATAATATGTGATAAAAATATTTTCATTTTGATACACATAGGTCTTCTTTTTATGTCATTTTGAAGGAAAAAGTTTTACTCATAGTTATTAAATTTAATTTGAGATTCATGTCGAAATAAACTTATAAATCAATAAATCAATTCAAGTTTATCATAAAATGATATTATTTTAATAAAAAATTAAAAATAAAAATCCTTGAAATTTATAATATTAATAGATCTCATTTTAGTTTAATTGGTTAATGTTTATTCAGATTAAAAAAAACCCCTATATAGATTAGGTTTTGAACTGATTTTCTGGATCATGTTAGGTTTAATAATTATGATTTTGAATTAGAGATTACTCAGGTAATGTCATGAGAATTTATATGCTTTGAGGATTGAATTGATAATTAGAGTTTTTTTTGTAGAATATTTATTTTTTAATAATGTGCATATTAATTCATTAAAGAAAAATAACGGATAAATTATTATAGTTTAATTTAAACTATTGATTTCCAAGGAAAACTTCTCTTAAAAAACTTCTCAAGATATGGATGGTTATTGAACTAATATGGTATTATTTATCTCAGGATTTGCTATCATGTTTTTTATGAGAAAATTCAAGAACATCATAATTCTGATTTACTTTTTTATTAAATATCGTGGCAGATATACCAATAGTGTTGTTTCTGACCAAATATCATCATCATCACATTTTTTGTTGTTATTGATATCCACAACCATTATGTCACCTAACGTTTCAAGATGCCTCAACCTCTACACGAAGGAGATGATTCTAGATTTTCATCATGCAACGTTACTAGGGGAGTCAATTTTTTTTTAATAAACAATATTAGAGATAATTAAAAATTTTGACAATCAAGTTAAATTTTGATTGATTTAATATCACAATAAAAAATGAGGTAACAAAAAAAAATTAATATATAAAAATATTAAAGACATTCAATGTAACTAAAAAAATAATTATGATTTTAAAAAGGTTAAATAAGCTAAAAACTAACATAAAAGGGGTATCAATTGAAAAAAAAATAAAAAATATTTTATAAAAATATATAAAAAAGGTAATAATTGAAAAAACAACAAAAAAAAAGTAATTATAAAAAGGCAAAACGATTTGAAAACATTAAAAAAAATTAGAAAAAAACAATTTCAAAATTTGAGGGAACGCGGTGTCCCAAACATGCTTTTAATGAATGTAATTTTCACTTTCAATGATGTCTAAAAAAGTAGATTAAATCTCATAAAGACTTCTTAACGTGATTAATTTTGAGTTTTTGAATTGATTATAATGTGTTTTGTTGTTAGAAATAGGGTTATAGAGGTTGATAAAATAAATTTTTTATATATTTTTGAGTGAAAAAAGGGTTAAGATTTGGGTTTTTTTATCCAAAATATTTTTCAGATAATATTACTGAACAATATTATTAGATCACCAAAAAAACTATTGTCCAAATAATTTACAAAAAAAAATGGCAAACAGACCACCCTTTAAAGATAAAAAAAACAATTGACGGTGTTATCTAATTATGCTATTATTTTCATATATGAAAATGTTTCTATATGATTTTTCTTAAACTTATTATACATTTACATTAAAATAATTTATTTATTTATTTATTTAAACTTACTTTTAAAATTATGATAATATTTTATAAAACAAGTTCTAATAAAAATATTAAAAATAATGCATTAATAAGGAAAAAAGTTTTTAACTAAACAAATACTTTTTTTATCCTTATTTTAATTTGTTTAATTTTTTTTGAATATTAATTTTGATCACTTTTGATTTTTATAAAATAAATATAGCTGAATAAAGATATGTTTTAAAAAACATCTGTTAATAAAAAAAATAATTTATACTAATAAATATAGCTGAATAAACATGTGTTATCAGAGATAATTAAAAATTTTGACAATCAAGTTAAATTTTGATTAATTTAATATCACAATAAAAAAATGAGGTAACAACAAAAAATAAAATAAAATAAAATTAAAGACAATCAATAATTAAAAAAATATTTACGATTTAAAAAAGGTTAAATAAGCTAAAAACTAACATAAGAGGGGTATTAATTAAAAAACAAAATTAAAGCATATTTTATAAAAAGATATATAAAAGGTATTAGTTGAAAAAAAAAACAAAGAAAAGCATCAAGAAAGGAAAATCCTAGGCGCATGGGCCTTGAAGCCCAAGCCAGCGCGCCTGAGCCTGCTATTGTTTTCAGGTCATCTGTTCTTTTTCTTAAAAAAAAAAATTGACAGATGACACGTCGCCCATTATGGTAGACGACGTGTTATTTGTTAGCCCAAAATCCAACAACTATTTTGATGGCTGGAAATTTGGGTTTATGGGTTTGTTTTACCAAACAAAACTTGTTTTGCAACTATTTTAACTACAAAACACCCTACAAACATCTTTAAAACATCAAGAAAACAAACCTATCAACCTAATAAAAAAAAGGTCTAAACCACTAAAATAAACCGGAAAAAATATTGCATCATTAACCTAGATCTAGTTTTTAGATTATATTGAGGCTTAAAACAATCACTATAAGACTCTCCTTACCTTGTGGAACTCGTTGACACCAATTTTAATATTTTTTTGTGGTTGGGATTGTTTCTAATGAAGATCTCTCTCTCTCTCTCTCTCTCTCTCTCTCTTCTAGAATCTGACGACTCCTCTCTCCCCTCTAATGAAAAAATTGCTGAAAAAAAAATAATTTTTCATACCAAGATGTGTTTTTAAAAAAATTAAAGGGACCATGTAAATCCCCGTAAATAAATAAATAAATAAAAATAAACATAGGATCGAAGTAATGAGGTCTCGATGAGTAATGAAGATTCGATATGAAATAAATGAATAAATAGTAGGAATGATAATAAATGTGTCATGTGAGAGAGAGAATGATCTCCATAAACAAATTTAAAGGTATCGTTGAAGTCGAAATGAGAGTCATGATTTTTAGTTTAAAACTCGTAATGTTGGTGAAACTAGTGATGAGCTTCATTGGATAAAAGAATAAGAAAAATGAGAAAATATGTAAACCCGGATAAAAAAAACTTATGTCGAAAAACTAGTGATAAATATGGTAATATTGAATTTATTGAGATAAATAAAGGGGAAATGTCACGATAATATAAGTAAATAAAATAATGCATGAAATGTGTGTTAATGGGAAAGAAATGAAGATGCAGAATAAGCATGTACAATGAATGATGTGTTGTTGAGGTTTTACATGATTATGATATGATTAAGAAATGAGTATAACTATATAGGATGATTGTCGATAACTTGGGACCTCTAGGTATAAGGGAAACTCTACTGAAATTTCGGCGGGAATTTCGGCAAGTCTCAGATAAGTTCGATGAAAGAAAAAAAAATACCCATTTTTTTTTAAGTTAAGGCTCAAAGCTCTTGTACGAATGTATTAAATTACAAGGTGTTACAAACCAACCACCTTACAGTAAAAAAAGATTGGGGGGGAACAAATTTGAAAGTGTCACCTATGTTAATCACGTTTTTCACTTTAATCCTCTATCTTTTAATTCAACTCTCCCTCAAATAATGAACATGCAATTAGATTCTAATTTGAATTTAAAAGAACTCAATTGTGCAAAGAAAATTTTTTGGGATGCCAAAGGATTAAATGGAAAATTTTGAAAAACATCACTGCTCTCATCCAAAATGTTTTCAACTACCATGAAAACACCACAAGACTTAATTTTGGTTAATATGCATTAATTTTAAGCTCTTATATTTTCATATGTAAGATTTAATTGTTGGAAACCACTAAATTCCTGGTATTCTTAGCTTAACATGTGAGAATAAGTGCATGTTGTTTTATTTAAGGTTTTAGTTTTTTTTTATTCAATTTGTTCTCCTTTTTGTCATTGTTATATAATTCATAAAATTAATATTGGTGATTAAGTGCTGATATAAAGCTCATCGAGTGTTTGTTTTTGTAGTGGAACATGCTTTTCAAATTAAAACAATATCAAATTAATGCTTTTTAGGTGTTTTTTTAATGATTCTAATGTGTTGACACAACAACTAAAAAAAATATGAAAAAAAAATTTGGATACATTTCAATTGAATTACATTAAGAAAGCATGGGAAAATTATAAACCTTTATAGCCTATACAAAACTCCAAGTTGGTCCAATCATGCTTTTGAAAAATTTTAAAATTTTTGACCCAAGCCCTAGTCTGACAGACCTAAGCGTGTGGGTCTAGCCTGGTCGCGAGACCCAAGTGCTTAGGTCTAGATCCAAGCATCGTGGGTTTGACAAACACGCTTGATTTGACAAATAACAAACAAAGAGGACAATTGTGCATGTTAGTTATCAGGAGAGAGAAAAGAAAGAAAAAACACAAAAAATCGATCACCAGCGGCAACCCAACTAGTATTTGTCTACAAGCGCCACACAACGTAGAAGAGGACACGACTGCACATCTAGTGAGACAGTGGATGGCTAGATTTGGTCATTGGGAGGCATAACACGCACCTTTTTAATAGCGCTAATGCCACCCTTTCCCCGAGAAAGAAAAAGAAAGCCAAAGAAATATGTTGCAAAAAGATGAGAAATTGAAAGTGAAATTATTATTACAATCCACAAAAAAATCTCTTGATCTACAGTGATTTCCCCACACCATTTAGCTTTTAATATAATAGTTACTATTTAAAAAAAGATTAAATAAGCCAAAACAAAATGACATAAGAGGGGTATTAATTAAAAAACAAACTTAAAAAATATTTTTAAAAGATAAATATTAATTGAAAAAAACAAAGAAAATTACCAAGAAAGGAAAACTCAACCGCATGGGCCTTAAAACCCAGGCACGTGCTCTTGGGCCTGTTATTTTTTTCCAGGTCATTTGTATTTTTTTTAAAAAAAGAAAGAATTAGCAGACAACACGTCACTTGGTGTGGTAGACGACGTGTTGCTTGTCAGCTCAGAATTCAACCACTATTATGGTGGCTAAAAAAATCAGGTTTGCGTGTTTTTTTTTACCAAAAAACTCATTTTTTTCACCAAAACACCTATTTTTCAACCATTTCAACCACAAAACACCCTTAAAACACCAAGAAACCAACCTATCAACCTAATAAACCCAAAAAGGTCTAGACCTCTAAAACAAACCATAAAAAATATTGCATCTTTGACCTAGATCTGATTTTTTTAAGCTACATTAAGACCTAATACAACCACTGTAAGACTTTCCTCACTTAGTGGAACCAGTTTAATCTTGTTGTTGGACTCTAGAGGTGTTTAAATCGTTGGCTTGCATGCATAACAGAGGTCAAATCAATTTTTTTAATGCAAAAAAAAATGGATAGACATTGCTAACATGTTTTCTAGTACAAAAAGATTTAAACTACACGAGGGTTTATGTGAGGAAAAAATAATTATTTTTTTCTATTTGCTACTAACATTTATTTCGGGTATAAACAATGTCTTTAAAAAGTGTTGAACAAATAAGATAAGAATTGTGGAGGAAAGACATGATAGAATGGAAGCTATGATGGAAGTGTTAATGGATAAGTTTGATAAGATGATTAGTGATTAGTAGACAAGGAGTTCCTAGTTGTAAGGAAAAGAAAGTTGAAATGCCTACCATTAGGGCTACAATGAATGATGAGAGTATGGGCGATAATTATGAAGAAAAGAAATAGAAGTTCTTAAAGCCTGATGATTAAAAAGTTGGTATGAAATTGGTAAAGAAGCAACAAAGAGAGAACCCCTTTCATATTGGATGTCATATTAGTAATAAGGTGTGTAATATGATTATTGATAGTGAAAGTTGTACTAACGTTGCGAGTACTATTCTTATTAAGAAATTGGATTTGAACACTATTGAGAATGATAGACCTTATAAGCTTCGATGATTGAATGAATGTGGTGAAGTTATGATTATTAAATAGGTTTTGATTACTTTTTCAATTGGAAAGTATAAGAATGAGATTTTGTGTGATGTAGTTCTCATGTATGCTAGTCATTTATTGTTAGGGAGACCTTGACAATTTGACAAAAAGGCAAAGCATGATGGATTTAAAAATAAGTATTCTCTTGAGAAGGATGAAGGGGCATACACGCTTGCATCATTGTCACCTAGACGTGTTTATGAAGACCAATTAAAGCTGAAAAGAGAAAGCAAAACTAAGGAGACAAATAAACCATATGAGATCATGTGTAACAACCTCAAAAGTTCAATCAATATATTCATTTAACTTCTACATAAACGGTAAATGGAGAAAATTTTTTTTTTATTAAGTTCACCAAAATTTCTAACGAAATTTTGGTAGAGTCTCTCCTATACCGGGAGATCTCAAGTTATCGATAATTTACCCTTCACACAATTATAATTACATCCCACCCATAATCACATCTATAATTGGTACAAATCAACCATTTAATTCATTCAAGAATATACTCAGGACAAATCTTCATTCTCAATCTCCATCTCATATCACATACATAAGTTAGTAATTAAGAGAACCATCCAAGCACTAAAATTTCATATATAAGCACAACACAGTTTAGTATTCTGAACATAAGCTAGTACACTATAATTTTCCAAGCATAGATTAATACATTAATATTCAAAAAAAAATATAAGGAGTATATTATTCTATTCATGTTACATGTTTACTGCATAACAAAATTACATGAAAAATCCCTAAGTTCCTAACTTATACAAAAAGGGAGAAGGAACCTAAATTTTACTTCTGACAAGAATGGGAGGGACCTGCAAAACATAAATTTTCCATATAATTAAAAATAACTAAAATACAAACAATTCACAGAAGAAAATTTATACAGCACATTTACCTACTTAAGTCATATGCAATTCAATACACCACCATCAACCCCTTTTGAGGATTATCCAATTTATTTCCTTTAACTATTTCTCCCCACATTAGGAAGACTACTACCGACACTAATGACCTCCATTAGTGTCTTAGTTGCCCATCCTGGGGTCAACTAATAATATTCATGAAAATGCCGACACTAACACGACCGTTGGTGTCATTAACTATTTTTGGACCGAAATAGTTAATCAATGTTCTATGTTACCTTGGGAGGTCCTTGGGTATGCCGATGTCAAGGATTATTGATTTAATACTTAAAAATACATTTTTATCAAGGTTTTATATCATCATTTTGTACTTGAAGTATCAATAACTCTTTAACTAGAGCATGCTTTATAATAACATGTCTAATAATATAAGATACCTTTAAGGAATTAAGGTTAAATCCCATGTTTTTCTTGTTTGTATAAATTCATTCTTAATCTTTTGATATCATGTACCTTTTTTGTACCATTTCTTAGTCTTAAGCATGTTTTTGAATTGTACCCCTTTTGAACACACCTACAACCCATATAAAAAAAATTATAAGTTGAACACACCTGGACCCTTATCCTAAGATTAAAAAGAGGAAGGTGACATTAGAGGGACTAGGATATTAAAGCTTGCGTAACCAATTCTCAACTAAATGAGAAATTTACTCTCATATATGGGACTACAAAGGGAAACCTGGTAGCCTCATTAGAGTTTCAAGTAACCTATTATGGTTGAACTTGAGCCCACAAAAAGAGTCTATTATTGATGAAGAAGTTGGGTTAGCTAGATTACTCATTCATATATAGATGAAACTTGAGCCCACAATAAGCCCACAAAGGATTAAACTGAAAGAATAAGGGAAAGTAACAAATTTGAAAAAAAAATCTATGACTATATCGAAAAGATTTAAAAAATTAAGGGACTAATTGAGAGAAAGGAGGAAAGTATACGTTAGGAAGACTTGTCACCTTTAGGCAGTGTTTGGGTTGTCCTTTGTGCTTTAATTGGTGGTGTCTTTGATGACGTTGAAATCGTTGAGATGTCCTCTTCCCTATAAGGTGGTGCATGTGGCAATAGGAAGTCATGTATGGTTTCGACAACCTATTTTTCTTTTCTTTCTCTTTCTCTTTTTTCTTTCTCATTGCCTCAATTTGCATGACTAAATTATTCATTTTTCCCTTTCAGATCTCAACGTTTTCCTATTCTTCAATTCTAGTTACTTGACTCTTAATATTTAGAAAAATAAAGAATTCAAATAATTTCTTACAAAATTGAGTACCAGCTCGATGCTGGGATATTTTTCAATACTGTGATAACTAAATAAAAGCTAAATTAAAATAAATTATCAACTTTAAATCCTAATAAACATAAAATATAAGGACTAAATTAAAATAAAAAAAATCAATAACTGAGAAAAAGGGCCTAAACATTAAAAAAAAACTACAAAACATTTTGGATTACTATTATAATCCATAATGTTTTATGGGTACGGGAGAACAGTGTTTTTCCCACATCCTTTAGTTTTAGTTGGAGATAGCATATATAAGCATATTAACCTTGTTGTTAGACTCTAGTGGTGTTTAGATTGTTGTCCTGGGAGCACAGCACAGGCCAAATCAATTTTTTTTTAGTTCAAAAAATGGATAGACATTGCTAACGTATTTTCTAATAGAAAAATATTTAAACTAAACGAAGATTACCTTGATGTAATTTAATTCACTTGGTAAGTCCATAGGTAGTTGGACAACTAGCAAAAACAACTACAAAAATAAATATTCATAAAACCAAGCCCTAATAAAATAGCATGACATTTATATGAGATCATTTTAACTTCATAAAAAGCAAAAAAAAAAAAAAAACCAACATTGAAAACTGAAATTAAATCAAGAAAAAAACAAAATATAAAAAAGGGCATAGACGTGCAAGCCTAGGTGGCCCAGCATGCCTAAGCCTTAATAAAAAAAAGCTTAGGCGTACAGGCCTACCAAGTTAAGCCCACATGTTTGGGCCTTTAATATTATTATTTTTTAAGGGGCAAAGGGTTATTGGAAAGTTCGAGCAAGGATATGTTGCACTTAAAAATTATTTTTTCAATCATTTTTCACGCATGTAACACCCTAAAAACCTAAATAAACCCACTTATGCCTTTAAATAACCTAAAAAGGTCCAATGATGAAAAAAATCAATTTGAAACTCAAAACCTTTTTATGCTAGATCTACTCTCTCAAGCAATTTGAAGATGAAGTAGGATTCTATTAGAACTTTTCTCATCAAATATAATCCATTTACACCAAGATCGATAACTTTAGTAGTTTGAATCGGTGTTAACTAATTTTCTCTCTCTACGATCAAAATCCAATAACTTTCTCACTCGTAGCTCAAAATAGAGATTGAAAAAAAAACAGAGAAATGAAGTATTTAATAAAATGAGAATTTTTGAAAAACTAAATGAATTGAAAATGGGTAAGTTGCAAAGTTAGAGGATTAAGGTCAACTTTATGGGTTAATTTTGAAGCGACCACTTTGTTTCTCTATGTTTTTTAGTTTGGTATCTTGTCTTTTAGCTTTACCCTTGCTTAACAAATTAGAAGCAATTGGCTTTCAATTTGACCACAAAAGGATCCAATTGAAGAGAAAAAAGTTTGATGATCAATTTTTTTAAGAAAAAGAAGATGACACTGTAGATTCTTGTAAAAAATGTCCATAAGTTTTAGTTTATTTTGTAATTTAAAATAGCCTAAGATTTACACCCATAACCATTCGGTCCATAATATATAATAGAAGAAAATTTATGCTACCCGTGCGATGCTAGGAGAAACTTTTTAAATTGTGAATCAACTAAGTTTGCATTAAAAGACAATTATAATGTGAAAAAAAAGGCATAAAAAGAGCTACACAAAAAAAATATATCAGAAACATAAAGAAAAAAAGATGAAAGGCATAGAGATGCGAGTGTACATGTAAAAAGGTTTGTTTCAAGACTTAAAAAAGAAAGAGTTCTTAAAAAGTAACATTGGCATATATCTAATATGATCAATGATTTAACAAATACAAACAAAAGGTGAGGTAGGCACTAACAAATTGCAAGAACTATTAAAAAACATAACCAATTTACCTGTGACATGCCAAAAGTGTGTAGCAATGGATAGATAGTTAGTGTCTGTTTGGGAGTGTGATTGCGGTTGCTTTTTAAAGTTCTTTTCATGCCGAAATGCATAAAAATGATGTTTTTTCATTTTTTAAAAATTAATTTTGAGATCAGCGCATCAAAACTATCCAAAACACACAAAAAAATTAGCAAAAAAAATTTAATTTTTATACGGAATCTTAGTCTCTCTCCAATCACAGAAAGTTGTCAGCATCATCGATGGTAAGTCCAAGCTAGATGGCACATCTTTTAGCTTTAAATAAAAGTATGTCCATAAATAAGAAATCAAAACTAAACAAGTAACAAAGGAAAACAATGGCCATATCAAATGCAATCTAAAATCCAAAATAACAAATTAGAAAACTAATTTTTGTTTGGACGTCATCTTTCGCCCTCGTTTCAAGCTAGGTGTGCGGGACGATAAAAATAATTACAAAAATCATGCAATCATTTGACGCAACCATTAATGATAGTGAAAGATGGGAAAACCCAAAAACAAAGCAAAGCAAGTAGTATCGGGGAAAAGAGGTGATTCTAATGATAGGTACCAACAATCATAGATATCGAGAGATTTGAGCACAATAAAAAAAATAACCACAGCCAAGACATCTAATACGTCAGGGAAGAAATTTAAAAATAGTAGCTTAGGCATTTGAATAATGACAAAAAAATTGAAACTATGGCAAGCCAAATAACCAAAATGAAGCAACACTATTGAGTTTCTTTGTTCAAATTGATCAGATTTGAGGCTAGTACCATAATCAAGTTTGGTTTTGGGGTTTGGCATGTCACAATGCTAAGGAAAAATAAGCCCACAAAAAAAACAAGCAAACAATTCCAAAAGAAATCTTAAAAAATGGCGTCAAATGCCATCTTGAATAATCATTACAAGCATGAGAAGGGGAAAAAACAAATCAAAGAACCAATAACTCTCAAAAGTAGCATTAAATTAGTGAAATTCTAGCATTAAATACAAAAAAGAAATTAAAGAGAAAACCAACTCAGCAAAAAGCATATCAGAAAAGCTTGAGAAAACAACCAATAAAACTACATAAATAATCAATATAAGATTTTGTAAAAAAGAGCTAAGCGAATGATCCAACAATTTAAGAACCCTTTCCCAAGGACATCAAAACTTAGGCAACAACGTCAAAAGATGATTTATACGATGAAAGAAATGAAATCAAGCATGAGAGTGAGACATAACAAAGAACATGGTGGATCGAAAAACTTTAAAAAAAATGAAAAAAATATCACAACAACAAACCAATACCAAGGAACTCAACTCGAAGACATCATAGATAAGATGAAAAAAATTCTCAACATAACCATCCCCAACATTAAAGAAAAACACATAATCTAAATGAACTAATTCCATCCCAAACAACAATGTATATAACAAATTCAAACAAAAACAATGACATTAAAGTTAGTACGAAAATATTAAAAATGTTCTAATAAAGAATTCAACATTGAACCATCCAAAACAAGAAAGAAAAAAAATAGCCTATATGAACTAAATTTATAGTAGTGGTCAACAATAAACCTAACTCTCATCGAACCAAACTGACACCTTTATCATAAAAATTCACCAATCTAACAACATTATAGAATGAGATAGTGTAGCAAGCTACAATTATAAACATAAAAACAACATTAAAAAAAGACATCAAACCATACCTCATTAAATAAAACAAAATAGAAAACTTGATACCAGACCTTAAGAATAAAGAAAGATAAAATGGATTCATCTTAAAACTTGAAGATAAAAGACAAAATAAATCTCAAACAACCAAATAGAATGTTAAACATCAAAAAAATAAGAAATTTTACGCAACAACAACATATTAGCATAACAAAAAGTCTAAAGAGAGCACAAATCCTCATAAAAAGATTTCGAAGATGAACCACACCCAACATTGAAAAAAGAATAAACATGCCAAATGAACCAATCCTATCCTATACAACAACCACAAATTCAATTTCTAAATAACCTAATGGCATTGTAGTTATCCTAAACACTTTGCAAAAATGTCACACCATAACAAAACACAAGACTCGATGAAAGTTGAAAAAGGAAAAAAAAAAAAAGAGTCACAACCTAATAATTAAAGAAAACTATAGATTCTAAAATATACAACGGTTCCAAAAATTCAAGTAGTTGTTTAATTATGCTTAAGAAAAGATAGACTGGACCTTTGTTGTATCCTATTAAATGAGAGGTTATATTTACTATGTGTTTTTTTAAAATTTATTCTATATTTGCCATTAACTATATATTTCTATTTTTTAAGTTTATATTATATGATATTTATATTCAAAATGGATGTTGAAAACTTGTAAAAAAAAATTGACATTAATCCTCAAAAAGGAGATCTTATCTGTGTGATAAGTTCAATGAAATTTTTTTTATGTTAATCTCTAAAAATAGAAGATTTTATTGGAATGAGAAATTTTCAAAAAACAATTGATGTTAATCCTTAAAAATAAAAGATTTCATTGAAATGAGAATATTTGTGAAAAATCTTGATGTTAATCCATAAAGATAGGAGATTCCATCAGTAAAGGGATTTCAATGAAATTTTTTATGTTCATCCCTAAAAATAGAAGATTCCATCGTTTTGGGATTCTAAATGAGAAATTTTAACGTTAATCCCTAATATATGAGATTTTATCATTTTTTTTAAAAAGAAAACTTTGATTTCTTTCAAAAAAAAATTGATAATGAATGAGAGTATCCTAAAACACTAGATTAGACTCACTTTAGATTTTTAAAAGAGTTATGGAATGTTGGCTTATAAAAACCTTTTTAATATGGGTCAAATCTCAATGAGTTTTATAAACAAGTTATAAAACCCCATATGAAAATATGCAATATGATAAATATTTTTTTCTTTATAAATAATGACATGCAAATGTAAAAAATTAAAACATCTAAATGACACAATAATAAACAAAATTTAATGAAATTTTAAACAGATGCAATATATATATATATATAACATTGTGAAGCATAATTCTCAAAACAATATAATATTGAATGATGAGATTAAAAAAAAAAAGAGAGAGATTGAGTTGTTGAAGGATTAAATAGAAAAAAAAATAAACAAATTTATTTTAAGGAATATAGTTTTGTGGGTATGACTACTTTGATTTAACCATAAAAATATTCAAGCGTTGTTAATGTTTTTTTTAAATATTAATATAATGACATATTTGATGATTTTTTTTCAAATATTGAAACGGTGACAAATCTATAACTTAGGTTAACCTGTCAAATCTGTGACACAAATTATAAGACTGTGATAACCTGTAGATAACAAATTATATAGTTCAATTTCTAATTAATACAATGTTGAAGGATGAAACTAAAAAAACTATTAAATAAAAAATAACAAAAAAAACTACGTGGGTCAACCTAAGTTAACTTGTTAAAGCCATAAACTCGATTCATGAGATCATGATAATCCATAGAAAGCAAATCGAAAAAAATTACGAAACTCAGTTTTCAACCAACTCAATGTTGAATGATAAAATAAAAAAATCAATGTAAAAAAAGACAAAAATACTCAAATCAATCCATATTAACATGTTAAACTAGTCACCTAGGTTATGAGACCAAAATAATTTTATAAAAAAAAAAAAACTTTGATATCCCATTTCCAATAGATCCAATGTTAAAGGTTGAAATCGAAAAAAAAAAACTAAATAAATGAGACTATGATAACTTCATATAAAGTAAATTGAAAAAAATTTATGAAGTTCAATTCTCAAACAACATAATATTGAAAGATGAAATTGAAAAAAAAAGAATGAGTTGTTGAATGGTGAAAATGAAAAAACAAAACAATATTGAATTAAAAAAAGACAAAAAGATGAACCGAGTCAACATAGGTCAACCTATGATCTGAGTTAGCCCTATCGGGGTAACCCATGGAAAACAAATTGAAAAAAAACTACGAAGCCTAATTAAAAAAATACTCAATTTAAAAATTATAAAGGATGAAAAAACGTTACGAAGGATCAGGATAATCAATAGAAAGTAAATTAAAAAAATTTCAAAGCTCAATTTTCAACTAACCGAAAGTTAAAGGATGAAATAAAAATAATCAATTTTAAAAAAAAGAAAAAAACAACTCAAGTTAATCCATGCTAACATGTTAAACTAGTTACTCAAATTATAAGACCGAGATAACTTTATAAAAAATAAATAAAAAAATTTTCGATGCCTCATTTCCAATAAATTCAATGTTGAAAGTTGAAATCAAGAAAAAAAAAACTAAATCCATGAGACTACGATAACTTCACAAAAGTAAATTGAAAAAAATTACGAAGCCTAATTCTCAAATAACCTAATATTGAAAGATAAAACTGAAAAAAAAAATTAAGTAAAAAAAGATCGAGTTGTTGGATGGTGAAATGAAAAAAAATTCAATTAAAAAACAAAAAATATACGGAGTCAACTAACTCAATTTGCCAAACTCGTGATTTAGATTAGCCTATTAGGTGCACCCCACGGGAAGCAAATCTAAAAAATTTACAAAGCCCAATTAAAAAAAAATTCAATTTAAAATAATCCCAAAAAATAAATAGAGTAAACCTAGATTTACTTACCAAACCAACAACTTTGATTATAAGATAAGATAAGATAATCTCAAATATAACAAATAAAAAATATTTAAGAACCTAATTTCTAATTAACATAATATTAAAATATATAATAAAAAAATTAATTAAAAACTATTTGAGTTTATTTAGGTTAACTAGTTAAATTTGCTTATGAAATTATGATAAATTCATAAAAATATTATTTTTAATAAATATAATATTAAATATTTAAATAAAATTAATTTCATGAGATTAATATATAGAGTAAATATAAAAAAAGGAAAGAATAAATAATGTTTTGTTGGTGTTATTGCAATGATATAGCCTGAGCTGTTAATTAATTAATAATTGTTAATGTAGGGAAACATTCACCGAGAAAGAAAGAGAAGTAGCGACGCCGAAGTGGTAGTAGGTGTTCAAAATTGTTCGTGCCACAAATAAAAAGGACCCATTCTCGGTGTTGGCGGCAATGAGACGATGATGATTCATCATCATAACTAATAACTGAAACTGAAGTTGAAGAAAAGAAGAGCAACAAAATGGGAGTCCAAGGTCTGTGGGACTTGCTGGCTCCCGTCGGCCGTCGAGTATCCGTAGAAACTCTAGCCGGCAAGAAATTAGCCATCGGTACACCACTCTTCTCCTCTCTTCAAAAACCCTAGCTACGTATCCATTTCATTTGATTTTGATTTTGATTTTGATTTTGATTTTAGATGCTAGTATATGGCTGGTCCAGTTCATGAAGGCGATGAGAGACGACAAGGGAGAGATGGTACGGAACGCTCATTTGCTTGGCTTCTTTCGTCGAATTTGTAAGCTTTTGTATCTCCGCACTAAGCCTGTCTTCGTCTTCGACGGTGCCACCCCTGCTCTCAAGCGCCGCACCGTCATCGCTCGTCGGAGGCTGCGAGAGAACGCCCAGGCTAAGATCCGCAAAACCGCTGAGAAATTGCTTCTTAATCAAGTCTGTCTATAAACCGAACAAAACAAAACGCTCTTTTATTTTTTTATTTTTATTTTTATTTTTATTTCTAATCTAATTGGTGCCTAGTTTTTGAAATTTGATTTTTATAACACAGCTGAAGTCAATGAGGCTGAAAGAACTGGCAAAGGATCTTGAGAAGCAGAATGCTGCTAATAAGAAGGGCAAGCAGACGAAGATTTTGGAAGAGAATAAACGTGTGCTGTCTGAGTCCGAAAAGCTTGATGAAATGTACGTATGTATACCTTTTTTTGTGATTTTTTTCTTTGCTTGGAGAACAACTTTTGTTGATTGTTTCGATATGAGTTGATTTAGGCTGGCAGCGTCCATTGCTGCTGAGGAAGGTGGGAGTTTAGATAACAATGCATCCACATCTGCTGCTGCTGCTGTGGAGGACATGGATAGCGATGGAGATGGAGATGAAGAGATGATTTTGGTAAAGAAATGGATAGGAAAAAAAAAAAAGTTCTCTCTTGATTTTGTGGCAACAAGTGCTATTGTATCGGTCCATTTCTTCATTTCTTTAGTTTTGCAAGTTCAAACCCTGGAATTTGTTTTGATTATCACCATGGAACATTCTTCTTTAAGAAGTGAAGACTCTGCTCTTAAAGCTTCCAGCCATGCAGCCATTCTTCACTAAATATTATTTTGAAACTTTCGCGAAAATGATCAATATGTCATAGTTGGTGTATTTAATTTATTTTGCAGCCACCAATGAATGAGGTTGAAGACCCAGCTGTCTTAACTGCTTTGCCCCCATTAATGCAACTTGATCTTCTGGTATGGTTTCTGGATCAGACGTGCTGTTCATTCCATCTTTGTTCGCCGTGTTATTTTCTTACCTCTGCCCATTAATAAGGTCTCTTATGTAGATGAGAGAAAGATCATTTGCAGAAAAGGGAAAAAGTAATCAAGACAAGCAGGTCGGTTCTTGAATGCCTAGTTGTATATTGAGATATATCTTAATATGACATGGGGTTTAGCTTGCTAAAAATGCGTGCTTGTTGTGCTAACTAAGAGCCTGTGTTCACTGTGTCATGTTTGTTTTGTCTGATTTGTACTTTGGAATGATGCTAAGTGTTTAATTTTTCATTGAAGTTGGAGAACAAGAATGACAAGCACAAAAATAATGCAAAGGGCAAGGAAATTTTGTCGGATCATACTGAATTTGAAGGGAGCAATATGGGAAGAGATCATGTGGCAGCAGAGAGTTACAATCAGGAGAAGTTAGATGAGATGTAAGCTGTCGGTCCAATTGTCATACTATGCTCTTTCCAATTCTGGTTTAATATTCTGTTGACTGCGTTGACTAGTTAGTTTAGGTTGGCAGCATCTATGGTGGCTGAGGAGGAAGGCAGTGATGAAGATGAAGAGATGATACTGGTAAGTATGCACAACTTTGATACATGGAATTATTGTTGTAATGGGAGTTCATGCAGATTGTAGCTTTTATGCTTTTCAATTTTTCTTTGAAGTTTGATAACTAGTCCATATCAGAACAAAGTTCAAGTGCCCTATGAACCAGGGATGCATTGATGCTTTCTTTATTGGTTTATCTCTTTCTAGTTCATGTTTGAAATAGGAAATTTAGTGGTATATGCTATGTATGGTTGCTCTCTCAGAACTCATCTTCTAGAAGTAAACTCTATTCTTTCCGGGATTTTTTGTTCTTGTGCCACAGAGTGTCTGTATGCAACTTTGTCCTGTTTTTAACCTTACAGCTGAGCGTGATCCATTTTGCAGCCACATGGGAAGGTTGATCCTGCTGTTTTAGCAGCTCTGCCACCATCAATGCAACTTGATCTTCTTGTCCAGGTAAATGTTGGTGTACAGCTAGTTTTGATTTCCTACGAGATAAAATGTTTCAGCTTTCTCCGCCACATTGCTTTTGTTGTGATGTTAGTTGTCCATCTCCTATTTTGTAGATGAGAGAGAAATTGATTGCTGAAAACAGACAAAGGTATCAAAAAGTCAAGAAGGTCAGTTTTTGAATGCACTGCTCTTGATAAAGATTTTTCATGTGAATGTTTTCTAGATTTTGTATCACTTTGCTATTTCTGAAGTTGATTGATTTCATATTTACCATGTGCTTGGTGACTATACTAGGACTTACGAAATGTGGTGCTTGACACAAACTATTTATCATTTGAGTTGACATTTATCATATCATAGTGATGCATGTATCCCGTCAAATTGTGTGCATATTTCTTATTTGCTCATTTCATGTTTATCTAGGTGCCCGAAAAATTCTCTGAGCTTCAAATTCAGGCTTATCTTAAAACTGTTGCTTTCCGTCGTGAGATAGATCAAGTGCAGAAAGCTGCTGCTGGGAATGATGTTGGTGGTGTTCAGGCTTCAAGGATAGCTTCTGATGCAAACCGAGAATTTATTTTCTCATCATCCTTTTCTGGGGATAAAGAGTGAGTACTTTATTTTCATTCTACTAATGAAATATGCTTGGCAAATGCCCTGTCTTTTGAAAAGGCATTTTGTCAACTGTCACACTGTTATTCTTATGCATGACTATTAGGTTGTGTTTGGTTCAGGTTTAAGAATCAGAGGTTAAATGTTAATTGGCAGGGGTGGGTTGGGGGGGGGGGGTGTGGTAGATGCTAAGGGGTGTCAACCTTAATCCGATTCACTTTCATGCACACATCCCAATTGTTGTTCTAAACACTTCCAATTTCATGGGGCATTGCCTGTCATCATCTACTTACTTTTTCAAAGATGTTTAGGTTGCTTACAACTGATGGAGTGAAGAGAAGAAAAGGACACGAGCAACAAAAGGAACCATTAAAGCAACCATCTTCAGATTTTGTGGTTGGTGTTGCATCTATCTGTAAGTCCAATACTGTGACAGGATTTTCCCAGGATGAATCTAGCAGTGCTTTTGATGATGATGTTGAGACATATCTTGATGAAAGAGGTCGTATGCGAGTCAGTAGAGTCAGAGCCATGGGGATGCGCATGACCCGTGATTTGCAAAGGAACTTGGATTTAATGAAAGAAATTGAAAAGGATAAAACGCTTTCTATCAAGACTCCAAGTGCTCGGTCTGTGCATAACAGAAATAAGATTGGTACCCCCAGAAGTTTTCCCAATGAAAATCATAATGGAGAAAGTTCACATGGTATCGATGGCAACTCCACTAACTTGAACAAGATGAACGAGCAGTCCTTGTTGAGTAATGAGACTTCTGTGCAGATATCTTTTGAAGTTGGTGACAACAGCAAGCATTTTAGCAGTGATGACGAAGTGTTTGCTTCTTTAGTAGCTGAAAAGCCTGTAAAAATCTCTTCTGCTGGCAATAGTACATCAAGAAGATATTCTGATGATTCTGCTTCTGATAGTGACTGGGAGGAAGGAATTGTTAAAGGAAAAGCTAATAGTTCTCCTAATGATGTTGAATTAAGAACTAAGCTGTCTCCTAAGGTTAGCAATGTTAGCGATGATAGTGAAGTGGAATGGATGGAAGGAGATTCTGATATTCATGATAACTCCTCCTATCTAGCTGAATCAAAAAGAAAACTAGTTTCCAAAGGTACTTTGGAAGAAGAAGCTGCTTTGCAGGATGCTATTAGGAGAAGTCTTAATGATTTAGTGGTTGGAAAATTCATCCAGTCGCAATCTAACCCAGAAAATATTAGAATCTCTGGAGAAAATGATAGCAATGACAGTGAAGTGGAGTGGGTAGAAATAGATGCTGATGTTCATGATAAGTCATCATATCCAGCTAAATCAAGAAATCAAGTTTCTGGAGGTTCTATAGAAGATGAGGCTGGTTTGCAGGATGCCATAATGAGAAGTCTTAATGATCTTGGTAGTGAAAAATCCATCCACTCAGAATCTGACCCTAAAAATGTTAAAAGCTCTAGAGGACATGCTTATGAAGGTGTGGGCTTTCTCGATCAAGAAGATAATGGTTCAGCTATGCTCAGGAAGGATGCTACCCAACAAAGCAAATCAATCTCTGAAATTTTGGGTTTTGAAAACCTAGGTGATGCAGGTGAAGTTAATATCTCACAAGCCTTTCCATCTGTGGGTAGCCAATTAAAGTCATCTAAAGCTCATAATCCTGATGATGTGGTGATGCTAATAAATGAATCACGTGAAAGTTATGTGCATTCTAATCCTGCCTGGATAAGCCAAGATGTGCATAAAAGGGAGAATGGGTGCCAAGGCATGCCATCTATTGAATCAATTGGCCCTTTGAAAGCAAAGGAGAACCACTTGAATTTGGAACCTGCTTCTGATATAGAGAATGGTGGGTTATCTGCCTCCCATGAGAAGTATTCAAGAGACGGCTCTCATACCGCTATAGCAGCATCTACTTATCTACCTCTTACTGAGCTAATTGATGATAGAAATGATAAGAAAGCAGAGCCATCCACGTTCATTGGTGGAGAGAAAATTAGTTCTGAGGCTGAGCCACCATGCCTTTCAGTTGAGAACTCTTTCCCAGAAGATTCAGTGAATGGCAGTGATTTTGCAGAGAAACTTGATGAAGAAAAAAAAGCAGAAGACCATCTTAGTGAAAGGGAATGCTATATCAGCAAATCTGCATCCATGGATAATGAGAATGAACAGGTCAATTTTACAGAGGCTAGTTTGGAGAAGGAAATGCTAATGCTAGATCAAGAATATAGTAATCTAGGAGATGAACAGAGAAAGCTTGAGCGTAATGCGGAATCAGTCACCAGTGAGATGTTTGCAGAATGTCAGGTATGCATTGAAAATTCCGATCTGACATAACAGCTAAATCACATGGTGACAATTAACAAGTCGTTAGGACCAACTTGCTTCATGTCCTTATTGGAGTCTAGCATGCAATGATTTGTCCTTGATTGATTAAACTCTTTTATTTTTTTCTGTCAGAAAATTTGGTTTTGTTTTCTGTTTGGATATCAACTATGGAACTTCAAATACACTGACCACTAAGGATAACTGTTTTCTTCTGCTTACGTCAAACGATATATTGCAATGGGTGATCCTACAATTCTGGTTTTACCTGAGGAAATGAGAAACTTATGTTGTTTCGGTTAATGTTATTCTTTGAAGAAATGATACTGATTTTGGCATATCAAATAATTTGCAGCACCAAACTCATGTTGTTTGTCATTTTATAATCTGTAGGAGCTGCTGCAGATGTTTGGCTTACCATATATTATAGCACCAATGGAAGCAGAAGCTCAATGTGCATATATGGAACTTGCAAATTATGTCGACGGTGCTGTGACTGATGATTCTGATGTCTTCTTGTTTGGAGCTCGAAATGTGTATAAGAATATATTTGATGATCGTAAATATGTGGAGACATACTTCATGAAGGTCTGGTAGAATCCTTCAAAATTTTTTGTCTTCTATCGTTCTGTCACAACTGCTATGATATTGGGATCCAGTTCTGTGATTAAATAATAGAGAAAACTTGCCTTTCAGCATCTTTGCAATTGTTTTCTCCATAAAGGTCCCTTCTTTTTTGCATGTTTTTTTTCCAGCTAGAATGCTTCTAAAATTACTCTCTGACTTTTGGGCTCTTTTTTACTGCTTCATTTCTTTCTCTTACAGCTCTCTGCTGTTTTAGCACAAATTATATATTTTCTTTTTATTCTTAACATTCTGCCTTTCATACTCTGGCAATTTGCTTGCAGGATATCGAGAAAGAGCTTGGTCTATCAAGAGAGAAATTAATTCGCATGGCTCTGCTTCTTGGAAGTGATTATACCGAGGGAGTTAGGTAATTAACAGAAACTGGTTTGGCTTCTTAGTTTCAGTAGTCATGCTTTCTTCTTATGCATGTAGGTTTTCCTATGTCTTTGAATTTACTCTTTTACAAGCACATTGTTTTGAGCTTCTTGATTTGAGTATTGAGAACCATTTGTATGCTTTATTAGACATTTATTTTTTATTGTTAAGTTTATGAACTTTAATGGAATGTGTGTTTGTTGTAGTGGCATTGGCATTGTCAATGCTATTGAGGTTGTGACTGCATTCCCCGAGGAGGATGGCCTTCAAAAATTCAGGGATTGGATTGAATCACCGGATCCAGCTATCCTAGGAAAGTTTGATGTTCAAACTGGTCTGGGTGCGAGGAAAAAAGAGTCAAAGGTTGGTGGTAGTGAAGCAAAATGCACAGGTAATGGCATGGAAGGGACGAATCCATCTGGCCTAAACATTCCTCAAGCTCATGAAGAAAAGCAATCTGCAGATCATTCTCAAGTGATAAAGCAGGTTTTCATGGATAAGCATGTAAGTTCTTACATAATTAGTCATTTCCTTGTTGACACATACTTCAGCAATCAGCATGATAGAAAAGATCCCAAATTTAAATTTGTACAGAGAAATGTTAGCAAGAACTGGCACATTCCTTCTTCTTTTCCGAGTGAAGCAGTCATTTCTGCGTATTCTTGTCCGCAAGTGGATAAATCAACTGAGCCTTTCACATGGGGAAAACCAGATCTTCATGCTCTTCACAGGTAAGTTATCTCACCTTTGGTTTTCATAAATTTCAGTATGTACAGCTTGTGTTTGCTTCTAGGTATATGCTGTGGCGAACTTTTCTTCCCATGCAGAATTTGTTACTACACATGCCATAGGACTACGCTGATGATACTTACAATGTGTTATTTTTCTTTCCAAGTTTTAATGTGATCCATGCTAAAGTTCCTGCTGTTGAGAGCTGTTGTCAAGGGAAGATTGCATCATCTTGGTCACCATGCTTTCAATCATTTGCTCCAACATTTTGAAGTTAGAAAACACATACCCAATGCTAAAATGCACCCAAATCATGCATTATTAGTACACTAAACTGATTCTCTATGGTTCTCAAAATAACCAGCAGCATATTTTCACATATAAAATCAGATGGTTCGTTTCAATGACCAGCTGTGGTTACATACAGATTATGCTGGGAAAAGTTTGGGTGGCACATTCAGAAGTCAGATGAGTTGCTACTTCCTGTTCTGAAGGAGTATAATAAACATGAGGTTGTGTTCCTCTCTCATCTGCATGCTCAGACACATTTGCTACTCATGTTCATGCATGAGATTCAAACAAGCTAACATGCCCTCGCAATGATCTACACACTCTTCTCTACCATGTGCTTATGCAAACTTTCTCTACCAACATGCATCTGCTTTATTACGTAATACAGAATATTTTTTGCATATTTTCTAAGCAAACTTTTTCTATCTGTTTGGTGCTGTGAACAGTGTCGGCAGTGTTTTTGGAAATTTTGAGCTGTATCTTTGATGTGTAATTGTTGGGTTGATTAGGTATGCATGACAGGTTGTTTGGGGAATGCTGATGAGTGTTTTGAGGTTTGGTTGATGGTGTTTTCTGCTGGACATTATAGAAATCATTAGAGTCATGCTAATAGGGTTTCTTGGAGTTACACCTATGGAAAGTTGAGTCATGCCATCAAAATCAAAGTTGCTGGAATTTTATCTATAAACTGATTCTCTGTATTGAATGATTACATAACCTTTACATAGAGTTCCTTGGATTTATCTTCCTATGTAAGAAAATACTGATTGTCCTATTTAAAATAGCCTAATAAAGCTGATTTCTTTTTAAGACTAATAGAATACTAAATAGAGAGTAAACCCACACTCGGACAGTTTTCCAGATTTGCTGCAAATCTGGAAACAGATGCCCTTATCTATGAAAAGACTAAAGTTTGCTTCTTTTACTGTCTGCATTAATCATCCACCTTTGTTATGATTTGGTATCATCTTTTGCAACTAATCAAAGTGTCATGAAAAGCACGCTTTACTGTTAAAAACCATTGTTTCCTTTTTTTTTTTTACTCAAATGTATAAAATCAATAAATTGTAATAGAACTTGCTGCTTAACTTGTATTTGGTTGTTGCTTGAAATTGAATATAATTATCTGTATCCTAGTATATAGATCAAGTTTATATAATTTTAGGACATTAATTGAACACACATCCCTCGCAAAGAACATCCTATATCTCTCAAGAGTCAGCTATGATCTACACACCGGAGAACATAAATTTTGTTGAATCAGAGCTCATACCAATTTAGGACATTAAGTGAATATAGTTTGCATCTGTTATGATTTTTTCTATTTGAAATTAGGAACTGAAAGCTGGAGGAATTGTAAAAATGCCTTAATTTGTTTTTCTTTTAAATTTTGATTTTTTTTTTAACATGGAAGGATAAATTGAATATTATGGAGGTGTGGTTGCAGTTGCTTTTTAAAGTACTTTTCACTTAGAAATGCATCAAAATAATGTTTTTTATTTTTTATATCAGCACATCAAAACAATTCAAAAGCATAAAAATATTAAGCAAAAAAAAATTGAATTTTAGCAAACCTCTGTTTGGGCCACACTCCCAAACAGGGGCCACAATAAAATAACAGGGGTATTTTACTTGAATGAGATATCTTAACAACATACTCTATGTAAGATGTAAGGAGATGTTGATAAGTTTCTACTTGGTTTATTTGTTGAAGACTCAACTACGACTGGAAGCATTTTACAGTTTCAATGAAAGATTTGCAAAAATTCGTAGCAAGAGAATCAAGAAGGCTGTTAAAGGGATCACTGGAAACCAATACTCTGACATGATGGATGATCCTGTGGAAGAGGTTTCTAAAAGTAGAACTGGAAATATATCTGGGAAATCTGGTGACAATGAACCTCAGACAAATTCAAAGAGAACTGCTAGAACTGCTCCTGGCAATAAGAGTAGTTTTCTGGAAAAATCAAAACCAAAGCGGTCCAGGAAAAGGACTGCTGAGCAGCCTGTTTTTCCTGAAGTTGAGAATACAGAGGCAACTGTTAGGCAATGTAGCGATAGAGGATTCCTAAGAAACGGAAAAGGTAGAGGGAGAGGTCGGGGAAGGGGAAGGGGAAGGGCAAATCTTTGTTTTGAACAATCAGATTCAAGCTCTTGTGATGTTGATAGTGGTCATGATGAGCATGAAGTGCATGTTGATGAGTCAAGGGGCCCACATGAATTGCGGAAGGTGAGATTAATTTTTATTTGCTTACTTCCTTTATGGCATAACGAAGTCTATATAATGTCGCATTGATAAATTCATGGAAAGCGAGCAAGTGGAGAACTTCACTTGTTTGTGGTTTGTTCTTATTAAGGTGCAACAGACTGTAGTTCAATTTCAAAACCTTTGCCTCGCCTGCTTGTTGATTTACTGTGGTTTATTCCAATGTTTTAGGTCAGCTATTAAGCATTTTAGGTTCTCTTTTGACAGTTTGAACCAAACTCCCCCATCTCATGTATGTAAGAAGGCCCCAGCCTGATAAATATGCACTGGAGTTATTCAGTACATGCATAGACAGCTGCATGTCTTGGTTTTGGTTTATCTGGTGCAAAATTAGTATATAGGTTTCTATATGCTTAAATTTTCATCACATGATGTCATGATTCTGACCATTATGCAAGTTGTGAAAATGAGCCTTCTATATTCAACATGGTGGAATTCCATAAAGTAGACTTGCATCTACAATAATGTTATTTCAAGAAGGCTTGTTCATTATTTTAAGCTGAATCTAACGAAGGTTTCTTTTCACCTATTTCCCTGCTTTTTAGTCAACACGATTGCGGAAGCCTGTAAATTACACAGTCGATGACTTAGAAATTGATGATGTGGAGAAGTCCTTGGACCAGGGTGATAAAGAGGGGTTTAACAAAGAGACACTGCATCAAGGTTTCTCTTCTGCTCAAGAAGCACTTGGAGATGGTGGCATTGGCATCAAAGACAATGAACAACTTGAAGTGGGAGATTCTTCACTTCAGAGCTTCTCCAGGGATTATCTTGAAGGGGGAGATGGATTTTGCTTTGATGGAGAGGAAGTTGGTGTCCCTGGCGTGGACCGAAATAGCTATTTTTCGAAGGTTGAACTTTCTGATGATCACCTTGAAAGGGGAGGTGGTTTTTGCCTGGATGAAAGTGACGCAGGCATGGACCAAGGCACTAACCAAAACCCACCTAGTACGGGTGATCTTTTGGAAGATGTTGAGCATGGCACTGAGCTCTTGAATGAGGTCAGAGATGGAGGGAGGACGAGTGCTTCTGAGACTGAGTTGAATGCAGACAGCGTGGTTGCAGCAGGACGTGCTGGTGGTCATTTAAGGAGCAGCGTCTCTGGCCCAGAAATAACTAAGAATGAGACGGGGGCAACTGGTGGTGGAGGAAGTCTAAGTGCAATGCCGTACCTCCTTAAAAGAAAACGGAGGAAAATGTGATTTTCTAGATCAGTCTTTCTGCCACTGCTGCGATGTGTATTTTTAGGGTTCCCACCGCCATAGAGAGTAATCAATAATATAGTTATCTGTTGCATGCCTGAAACATACAAGATGTGTAGCTTGTCACCATTTGTCTTGTGCAGTCTGAAAATGAATTATTTCTTTTTGTATCACTTTTGCAAATTTAAAGTTTCAGAAAGATTTGATGACTTCGTCTCTTCTCGTAAAGAGCATTCCTGATTTATACAATAACGGGCGGTAGCGTATGAAATAATGGCCTTCTATTCT